>OFGN01000026.1_pt1 | contig 139321 bp, 83 predicted proteins | sample 1521821 | NCBI WGS metagenome assembly OFGN01 (sample SAMEA3504094, study PRJEB24116) | mouse gut metagenome | biome: mouse gut; feature: mouse-associated habitat; material: faeces | place: Denmark | collected 2011
CCTGTGTGGGTCTTGGCTGGAATCTCAGCGCTGGCGGGTGCATCACCCGGGTCGTTAACGGGATTCCGGATGAGACTTGTGCAGAAGATGTAAAAGATCAGACAGGGGACAGCTATAGTGGAACGAACCCCGGCTATTATTTCTCTTCTAAAGTTTTGGACCGTGATGACTGGGCATCTGAAAACAGGCTCTTAGATTATGTCAATTCATCATTGAGATTTTCGTTCGACTGGGATCTTCAGCCGGATGAATTTGTCATTAATGCTTATGGCGTAAGCGGAAGCGTATATTTTTATCGTGACAAGGATAATAATCTAAAGAGCAGAGTCAAGAGTAACAATGGCGAGTCTTTTCGTGTCGAGCCTCCTGTACTTGTACATAATCCGAAAGATATAATATTTTCAGGTGATGTTGAGCCCCATCTTAAGGCATACCGTGTATATGAATTGTTTTATAAATTTACAGTGATTAAGAATGACGGTACTAAGTTGATATTCGGAGGTGATTACGACAGCATTGAGTTCTATACGGAGAAAATGGTAGACAGAAGTGTCCCCTCTGGTCATGCCAACCAGTACTTGAAAACCCGGCCTACATCTTGGATGCTTAGGGAGGTCGTATCTCCGAACGGTAATAAGATGACGTTTGAATATCAGAGGAGCGGCAGTCCGATAATCATAAGCGATGTGCGGAAGGATCTGGCGACATATAAGCCAGACGGAACCCCGGCTATCATTCCGTCCCAGGATTCTGAAAGGGGGATTTCGTTCATTGTCCAGCATCCGGTGTATCCGCAGTCGATTTCAGTCGAAGGGGGCCCTGTTTTTAATTTTATGACATTCAGGAGCAAATCTCTGAACACAGTCGGCAGCAATTATGAAAAATGGATGCAAGACGACGGGTTCTCAGATCATATGATTGACTTTGTGGATTACAGTTCTCCTGGCAGTTCTGACCATATTCCTTATGCTCCTCATAATTATTCTCAGCAACTGTCACGCTTAGATGTCGTCTATAATGGAATAATTCAGCGTTCCTTTGAGTTCTCATACACATCGGACAGCAGTGAACGTTTGAAACTTACTGGGTTTGACATCCGTGGAGGAACAGCATTTGCCGAGCAGCGGTATTCTTTCAAATACAATGCTTTAAGGCTTCCTCCTTATAATGCGACTGTCACGGATAATTGGGGCTACTGGAATAATAGAGACTATCGCAAGACAAGCATTAGCAATAACTTCTTCAAATACAGGTCCTCCGATGAATATTATACCAAGGCGGAGGTTTTGACAGAAATACAGTATCCCACCGGCGGACACGTGTCGTTTGATTATGAACTTAATGATTATTCGCTCGTCGCGACCCAGGCTCCGGATTTCAAGATATTGGAACAGAGCGGTCGGGCGGGAGGTCTGAGGATCAAGGAAATAGTTTATTCTACAGACACAGCCTCGTATGTGCACGCTTTTGAATACAGGAATGAAGACGGTTCTTCATCGGGCATATTGTCGGGCATTCCTGTTTATGTGGCTGAAGGCAATAATTATTACAGCTATGACTATTCCTCCTGGCAGGGTCTGGTTCATTTCCATGACAAAGCCGAGGTCCGTCAGGCTTATAAAATGTGGTCAGAGGCCTATATCAATGCCTTGGGGTTGACGACCGGCAACTACGTGACCTACAGCCGTGTTCTGGAATCAGTCGGTGACGTAAAGCCTCTTGTGAAAGAGTACCGTTACACGAACCACAATAACTGTCCGGATACTGCGGACTTCAAGATGTACACAAACATAGACAACGTGTCGCTTGACAACAAGTTCACCTCCCGTGCCCTCATGAGGGGGCTCCTTACGGACGAAATATGGTACAGTGACGGCAAGAAGGTCAAGGAAGTACGGCATAGCTACAACAGCGACCCGTCCAGGTTCGGAGACTATGCCAGGAGTATTGAACAATTCTCGATTCCGGGCATTCCCGGCTATCTGATTAATGTGCCGTTCGTAAGATATACTCCTTTCAAGATTCTGACATTCTATCCGTATTTGGAAAGCCGTACCGAGACCATGTATGACCCGTCGGGACAGACTGTGATGTCCTCAGTGACAGAGAATTTTACATACAACGGTAACCTGATGACCAAGACTTGCTCTAAGAATCTTTCGGATGGCAGGACGGAGACCGTAAGCATGACATATCCGAATGACTATTCATCATCTGTTTATGAAGCCATGACATCCAAAGGCATAGTTTCAAGCCCGATTGAGACCATTGTCTATGAGGACGGTGAAGTTATAGGCGGCACTTTGACTGAGTACGGTCAGGATAAGTCGATTTTCTTTCCTCACAAGACATGGAAACTGAGTCTCACGGAATGCCTTGACAGCACTGATTTCTTCCCTTTCAGCGGTTCCGCCAAAGACGGCAGATATGTACTTGATAATGAGATGTCAAAAGTTGATGAATATGGCAACCCTCTTTTGGTCCACACAGAAAGCGGCATGGCTGTTTCTTACAAATGGGGGTATTCTTCCGCCTATCCTACGGCAATCGTGTCCGATGCGTCCAATACCTATAAGGAGCAGACGGTCTGGGAGCCTTCTGTTCAGTCCCGTAGCATATATCTGAATCCGAACAATATATCTCAGAATGTGAAGACCTATACTTTCACCTCATACGAAAGCGGTGACGTGACTCTCCATCTGAGCGGTGCCTTGGGCTATGACTGGTTCGTCCCCGGGACCCTTGACGGCAAGTCTTTTGGTCTGGTCCAGATGCGCAGCATGCTTCCTTTGGAAGAACCATGGAACCGTTATGTGGACGCCTATACTTACACTTTTACGTTCAACGGTGTTCCGAAAGGAACGCATACCTTGAATATAAGCACCCCTGTAATGAGGAGGGGCAGTTCCGGAGGAAGCAATGACATGGGATACATGTCATTTTCATACAGAGGCCGCGTCGGCCATGTGGAGACCTCCGGCAGTGACGAATTTCTCTATGAGGACTTCGAGTCATGGACAACCGCAGATACCTATCCTTTCGGCTTTTACAGCGACCGCTGCCTGGTAGGCGAATATCCGATAACCCTCTATGGCAAATCCGACCGTAAATACATATTGGACTACATGGTTTATAAGGCCGGGCGTTGGAATTATGTGCGCAAGCATCTTGAAGACCGTACCTATGTGATTGACGAGGGCCTGAATCCCATTGACGATGTCCGCGTGAGGCCGGAGGATTCGGCAATGGAAACATTCTCATGGTATCCGCTCACTGGCCTTCGCAGCCGCACTGACGATTCCGGGGTGACGGAGTCTTATGTCTACGATGTCTGCGGCAGGCTCCAGGCCGTCCGTAACAACTCGGATGAGATAGTCGGGCAATATGATTACAACTATGCCGGGAATTTACAGTCTGCGTATCCCAGTGTTTACGGTAATGTCCGTATGAGCATGCAATTCGGCAGCAGCCTTTGTGACAAGTCCGTGGGGGAACTTCCTGTTCCGGTGACTTATACGGTCCCCTCGTATAAATACAGCTCTACTGAATCGCAGTCCGATGCGAACCGACAGGCCTTTGATGACCTTATTGCCAACGGCCAGAAATATGCTGATGAGCATGGGAAATGCGAGTCGTACATAATAGTCTCCGTTTACAACCCGACTCCGGAAGCGTATACCCTTGAGTATTCATGGGGAGTCCAGGGCAGCATACAGTATCTTAGGTTCGCCATTCCTCCCGGAGAGTTTGCCGAAGGTAAGGGCGGTACAAATGAGAATATCAAGCCTACCGTGATTCTTGTTCCGCGCCGCAACTACAGGAGTGCCTTCATACGTAATTCGGATGGTGATTCCGTCCCGTTCAAGGCAGAATCCGGCTATACTTGGGAGTTCTACTATGCAGCAGATTACTATGACGATTACAAGGATACATATATAATCGGAGAGTAAAGTCTCTGAGGCTTTTGCACGTGCCGGTTTCAGATTATCAGATAAAACTCTTTCAAAAAATTAGAATCATGAAAACAATACATACCATCATATCTGTCATAGCAGCTCTGTGCAGCTTGCTGCCCGGGGTATCGGCCCAGCCCCAGTTCCAGGGTCCTGACTACAGCCGCAATTTCGTCGTGGGAACAGTGGTACGCGTTTCCGGAGCTAAGGACACCGCCACGGTTAACGCCTTGCCTGTCGGGAGTGCCATGAGGACCGTCAACTATTATGACGGCCTGGGCTTCCCTTCTCAGACCGTCTCTGTCGGTGCGGTTGGAGGCGGAGCGCATGACCTTGTGCTTCATAAGGAGTATGACCGTTATATGCGCGAGAGCAAGGTGTTCCTTCCTTATGCTGACCTGTCCGGAGGCTCCGGCCAGGGTTTCCGTGACGGCGCTGGTGCGGCGACTTCGGAGTTCTACCGTGACGGTTCGTTGACCGGCATGTCTCCCGATTCTGCCCCCTGGTCTGTTACGGTCTATGGCAACAGCCAGCTTGACCGTGTGTTGGAGCATGGCTTTCCCGGAGAGGTGTGGCAGCCGTCCTCTGAGCGCACGGACACTTCCGGTCGCACGCAGGCCTATGGCTACGGCACCTGCTCGTCTTCTGGCGATGACGTGGTGAGGCTGTGGCAGGTGGTATCTGGCGGGATTTCGTCTTCCGGAGACTATCTTCCCGGCCGTCTCGTGCGCCAGACTCTCATGGGCGAGAACTGGGTGTCCGGCCGTGACGGCACCGTTGACGTCTATACCGACTACAGCGGTAACACAGTCCTTGAGCGCCGTTGGCTGTCCGAGGAGGGTGAGGATAAGCCGCTTGACACTTACTATGTGTACGATGTCCTCGGCCGTCTGCGTTATGTCCTTCCTCCTCTGCTTTCCGATGCTTTGTTGGACGTGTCCGTGGCATCGGATGATGATTCTGCGATGAAGGCCTATGCCTATGTCTATCGCTACGACGGCCTGGGTGAGTGCATATGGAAGCGTCTCCCGGGGTGCTCTCCCGTGACGATGCAGTACGACGTTCACCGCCGCATGGTCCTCAGCCAGGACGGGAACCAGGCCCTGTCGGGTGAGTGGAGCTGCATCTGGTATGACGGTCTGGGCCGTCCTTGCGTGATGGCGAGCTGCCCCTCTGCGGATTATGGTGATGTTTCAGGTATTGGTTTCACGGCGTCTTACCGCGGTTCGTCAGGCTGTACCTTTGGCTATGTCCTCAGCCCTGAGCTTCCCGACGGTGCGGAGCTTCGCCAGGTGATGTATTATGACGGCTATGACTTCATAGACCTATCTCCGGAGTCTTGCCGCGACAGCCTTAGGGCTTACGTATCTGCGTTCCCTGTGCATCCTCTACCTCCTGCGCGTCCTGCTGACGTCCTTTCAGATAAGGACAGCACGTTCCTTACCCCTCTTCCGATTCCCTCCGTCCGTGTATCGAAGTATGACCGCTACGGCCGCGGCCGTGTTACCGGCGGTGTCATGTGGAGTTCTGATCCGGGTCTTCCCGCCATGTACTCCTCTGTCTATTATGATGACCGCGGCCTTGTTGTCCAGTCCCGTTCCCAGAACCACCTCGGCGGCTGGGAGACGGAGAAGACGTGGTATTCGTTCACCGGGCAGCCTGTGAAGCGTACCCTGTCACATAGTGTCGGTGCGATTGGTACAGTGCCGGCAGATTCCCGTCCGGACCAGGCCATTGGGGACAATCCTGTAGTCGAGAGCTATGCTTGGACGTATGACAATATGGACCGCCCTCTGAAGATTACTCACCGCCTTGGCAGTGGCGCGGAGACAGTCCTTGCGGACAACCGCTATGACAATTTGGGCCGCTTGTCCTCTGATGGACGCAACGGTGCGGAGCCGATTCGGACTGCCTATTCCTACAACATCCGCTCATGGCAGACGGGCGTGTCGAGCGGTGTTTTCAGTGAGGAACTCCACTACACGGACCCTTCCGCTTGCGGCGCGTCTTCCGCTCCGCAGTTCAACGGCAGCATCTCTTCCTCCGTGTGGTCTCTCTCCGGCGGTTTGCGTAAGGGTTACGGCTACTCGTATGACGGCCTCGGTCGTGTTACCGGCGCTGAATGGCTCCTTGGAGGCCGTCCAGCTTCGGGTTACGGTACGTCCTATTCCTATGACAGCCACGGCAATATTCTGTCTCTGTCCCGAGAGCGTGGATCCGTTCCGGACGGAGGTGACGATTTGATGATGGCCTACAGCGGTAACCGTCTCCACGCGATGTCGGACCATGGCGGCAGCATGATACCGGACCATTTGGCCGGGAGTATCCCTTCCGGTATGACCCAGTACGCCTACGACGCTAACGGGAACATGACGCGTGACCTGAACAGCGGCCTGACGGTGATGTCCTACAACCGCCTGAACCTCCCCGATGAGCTGACATGCGTAGGCTCAGAGGGTGTCCACAGCATCCGCTACCTGTACGCTTCAGACGGGAGGAAGCTCCGGGTGAGCACCTCCGGCCCCGGCGGTTCATCCAGTGTCACGGACTATGCGTCAAACGTGGTGTACCGCGACGGTTCATTGGATCGCATCCTCATCCCCGGCGGCTATATGACAGATGGCAACTACCGTTTCTTCATGACGGACCACCTTGGCAGCATTCGCGCCGTCACCGATGCTTCCGGCAATGTCCTGCATACTTACGACTACTATCCTTACGGTGAAGATATAGCAGAATCTGCTTCTGCCGTCTCTCCATCCTCTCCAGGCGCCTCTTTGCAGCCCTACCGTTTCAACGGCAAGGAGTCCCAGGAGTTCGCTGGGCTTCCGTACCTTGATTACGGCGCAAGGTACTATCACCCGCTGTCCTCCCGCTGGACCACCATGGACCCGATGGCGGAAAAGTATTATTCTGTCAGCCCGTATGCGTTCTGTTCGGGAAATCCTGTTAACTTTGTAGATTGGGATGGAAAACTTCCTGATGCGATTTGGGATGTTGCTAATATTGTTTTGGGTGTCCAAAGCCTGACATCCAACATCAAAGAAGGGAATGTTTTGGCGTCCGTAGTAGATGGTGTCGGGCTTGTTGTTGATATAGGCGCAACACTTTTGCCGGGAATTCCTGGTGGCGCCAGCACCGGAATCAAGGCTTTGAGGGGTGGCGAAAAAGCCGTCGATGCAGTAAAAGCATTGGACAAGGCTTCTGATGTGGCAAAATCGTCTGATGCCCTGAAATCGGCTGGCGATATTGTTGATGCGGGCAAACACGGATCATATACAGTTACTTTTGAAAGCGGTAATCGATACCATGGGAAAGGTTCAACCTCCAGAATGGAGCAGTCGGCACGCGAAAAAACCAAGAAATATGATGATTCGGTTGTTTCTAAGGATTGGACGCCGGCAGCTTCCGAAAAGGAGGCCTTCATGGATGAAGCCAGACGGATAAGATCAGAGAAAGGTTTTGGACCTGAATACGGCAATTATAACAAGATTAATTCGCCTGGAGAAAAATTTTTAAAAGAGATAGGAGAATAAGTAATGGACAATGTGGAAATAGACGGCTTGAAATTCCGAGCTCACAAAGGAGTATTGAAGGAACTGGTATTTCAGGGATATGACCTGAAAAAAGAACTGGAAGCCCTTGAAAAATATGGTATAGAGAATGTTTGCATATGTCGTTATGATTCAAAGGACAGAATCAATGACCTGGACTTTTTAAAAGATTATCCTTTTATTAAAGGCGTAACACTTAGTCCAGATGATGCAAATTTTAATATTGATGGCCTTTATAGTCTGACTAATCTTGAAAGATTGCTGGCCGGGAAACATAAGATTGACTTTATGGCTTTTCCCCATCTGAAAGTATTGGATACACGCTATCCAAGGCCTTGTGAGTTTCCTGATGAAATACACACTTTGTACCTCTGGTACTCCAAGTTCAAAGGCAAGGATCTGTCGTCTGTCCGCTTCCCCAAGGCCATTAAACTTCTTGACATTACCTGGTCCGACCTTGATGACCTGACCGGCATGCCTTCCGGCTTGGAGAACTTCACAATCGCCTACACGAGGAAGTTGTCTTCTTTGGCCGGTCTTGAAAATTCGTCTTCATCGCTGAACAGAGTCATGCTGGACCATTGTCCTAACTTGCGCGACTATTCTTCCTTGTATGAATGTCATAATCTCAGTAGTTTGGTCATTGGGGACTGCCGCGAGATGCCGGGCATCGGTTTCGTGAATGGGATGAAAGATTTGCGACATTTTGTTTTTGATGGCACGGTAGTCCGGGATCATGATCTATCCCCGCTGAAAGGCTTGCCATTTGTCAGTTTTACGAATAACAAGGAATACAATTATCGTCTCAAGGACTTTAATCATGTGATGTAACTGGTGAGACCCTCATGTCCTCTCGTTGGATGACGGTGGCCTAACTCGCAGAAAAGCATTATTTCTAATCCTTTATGCGATACTTTAAAGGAGGAAAGCCATGAAATCATTGGTTTTCCTCCTTTAAAAGTATCGTTTAGCAGTTCTTTGGCCTCAGATGAGTTAAGAAGCGCATATTTGACGATTGCTGAGCATTACGCGTGGACGTATGACAATCTGGGCCGCCTGTCCTCTGACGGTCGCAACGGTGCGGAGCCGATTCGGACTGCCTATTCCTACAACATCCGCTCATGGCAGACGGGCGTGTCGAGCGGTGTTTTCAGTGAGGAACTCCACTACACGGACCCTTCCGCTTGCGGCGCGTCTTCCGCTCCGCAGTTCAACGGCAGCATCTCTTCCTCCGTGTGGTCTCTCTCCGGCGGTTTGCGTAAGGGTTACGGCTACTCGTATGACGGCCTCGGTCGTGTTACCGGCGCTGAATGGCTCCTTGGAGGCCGTCCAGCTTCGGGTTACGGTACGTCCTATTCCTATGACAGCCACGGCAATATTCTGTCTCTGTCCCGAGAGCGTGGATCCGTTCCGGACGGAGGTGACGATTTGATGATGGCCTACAGCGGTAACCGTCTCCACGCGATGTCGGACCATGGCGGCAGCATGATACCGGACCATTTGGCCGGGAGTATCCCTTCCGGTATGACCCAGTACGCCTACGACGCTAACGGGAACATGACGCGTGACCTGAACAGCGGCCTGACGGTGATGTCCTACAACCGCCTGAACCTCCCCGATGAGCTGACATGCGTAGGCTCAGAGGGTGTCCACAGCATCCGCTACCTGTACGCTTCAGACGGGAGGAAGCTCCGGGTGAGCACCTCCGGCCCCGGCGGTTCATCCAGTGTCACGGACTATGCGTCAAACGTGGTGTACCGCGACGGTTCATTGGATCGCATCCTCATCCCCGGCGGCTATATGACAGATGGCAACTACCGTTTCTTCATGACGGACCACCTTGGCAGCATTCGCGCCGTCACCGATGCTTCCGGCAATGTCCTGCATACTTACGACTACTATCCTTACGGTGAAGATATTGCAGAATCTGCTTCGGCCGTGTCTTTATCCGCTCAAGAGTGCAGTTCCGGCACCCTGTCATCTGAGCCGGAAAACGGCAGCTCATCAACTGCAGGCGCCTCTTTGCAGCCTTACCGTTTCAACGGCAAGGAGTCCCAGGAGTTCGCGGGACTTCCATATCTTGATTACGGCGCAAGGTACTACCACCCTCTGTCCTCCCGCTGGACCACCATGGATCCTATGGCAGAAAAGTATTATTCTGTCAGTCCGTATGCGTTCTGTTCCAATAATCCTGTTAACTTTGTGGATTGGGATGGAGATTTTCCATTGGTGGCTAATTTAGTTGGCGGCATAGCTTCTGTGGCTGTTGATTATACAGGTCAGGTTATTGCTAATGTCGTGCACGATAAGGAGGTAAGCACGTCTGCATTCTTAAATGTTGATGTAGGAGATATGGCAATATCTTTTGGAGAAGGCTTTGTAACAGGAGGAGGCAATATCGTTAAGAAAGTCGCTACCAAGGTGGCTGTTGCAGTAGTAAGTGAGGTAGCCCGTAATGCTGTTGATGTAAAGGTGGGCAATGGAGTTACTTTGGAAGTGAATTCTGTGTTGGAGACAACGGTAAATACTGTTGTCGGAGTAACAGCAGGAAGTTTTACGCCAAGCATAAAAGTGAAACCGCTCAAGACTCCAAGCCCGAATACAGCAGTGTCGTCCGTCCGTGCCAAAGCTCATGCCAATGGTAAAGGCCTTTCTACAAAGGAAGCTAAATCCGTATCCCAAAAGACTCGTTCTGATAATGAAGTGAAGAAGGTTGTCAATAATATTGTGAGCGATAAGATCAACAATGCTGTTGTTAATGTTCCCAGCTCCGTAGTCAAGAAGGCATTTGAAGAAGATTAGCAAGATATGGGTAACGAATTGAATCTGGATAAAGCCCGCAAGCAGGCTCGTCGTGCAAAGAACCGTCGTAAGCGTGATCGTGAAAAAGCGAGAAAGGCTTCCAAAAAGAAATGGGACATTCCGTTGAAATGGGAGTGGGTTTTAATTGTATCTATGATCAGTTTGATAGGATATAAAGTCACAGTTAACACTATTAACAGTTATAAACTTGCTGCTTTTGGTGAGAATCAGGTCGCTTATGTTTATGGTAAGAAGAATGCCAGGGGAACTCCTTATCGTTATTATAGGTTTGAAGTTAATGGGAAAGTTTATAAGGGCTTTTCTGTTTCGGATCCCAGCTTTACAATAGGCGAAAGCATAATGATCGTGTATTTGCCTTCAGATCCTTCAATTAACTATAGTTCTACTTATGTAGATAAGTATAGGGCAAAGCTGCGTAAGAGACAAGAACGTCGGCAGAAGTTTGTTGAAAAGTTTCGTCAGTGATTCTCATGATTATAATTTAGGGCAGTGCGGATGTGATTCTAAATGATCATCCGCGCTGCTTTTCTTTTCCGGGCAAAATATCGTGATTGTGTACCAGCTTTCATAAGCCATGCCTTTGCGCAAGTCTCTTACCGTTTCAACGGCAAGGAGTCCCAGGAGTTTGCGTGCCTTCCGTACCTCGATTACGGCGCAAGGTACTACTCCGCTGTCCTCCCGCTGGACGACGATAGACCCGCTGGCAGAAAAGTATTATTCTGTCAGTCCTTATGCAGATCGCGTGAAACATGACAATAAACTACGCTTTTTAAACCACAATAAGGTAGTCAATATGTTAGATAATGGTTAGGTTCCCAACAGAATGTAAAAATGCATATTGGGAACCGCGCTGGATGATAACTGTCAGATTATTAATGTATTATCTTAATCGAAGGTTCCTCATGGGACAATAAACCGCCTGTTGGGAACCATGATGAATCATAACTCAAGGATAATCAATGTCTTGCAAAATCTTGAAGTTCCCAACGGGACATAAAAATGCACGTTGGGAACTTTGTATCCTGGACTTATTTGAAGCAAGGGGCTTACACTGGAACAGGCATCATGGATGCTTCGTGATTTATGGCAGATTTATAGCAGACGTGAACCATAGGGTAGAATATGGCAATCAAGAGGACTATGCCGTTCGGAAATATGGGATGACACAAAAATCTGCATTAAAACGGATTTAGGCTGCTCCAGATGTGTATCCCAACCTAAAATACCCATCAGAAATCCTGCATCCCGCCTTGCGGCATAACAGGGGGACGGGAAGGCAAAATTTTAGGCCGAATGTCGAATAAAAGCCGTATTTTTGCGGCACTAACTAAATCCAATAATAATGAAACGTTTTGCATTGCTGCTGATGGCATTAATGACGGTCTTGCCGCAGGCCTCACATGCCAAAAAGAAAAATGACGCACCTGCTGAGCTCAAGGTCATGTCCTATAACATCAGGATGGGAGCCGCGAAAGACGGCACAAATTCATGGCGCTACAGGTATCCGGCTACGGCACTTATGATAGAAGACCAGAAGCCGGACGTGTTCGGTGTACAGGAAGCATTTGATTATCAGGTCCTTTTCATAAAGGAAAATTGCCGTGATTATGATTGTGTAGGAGTAGGGCGTGAGGACGGCAGGAAGAAAGACGAGCACATGTCGATATTCTGGAACAAGAAAACGGTCAAGCTGATGAAGTGGGGAACTTTCTGGCTTTCAGAGACTCCAAAGAAGCCTTCAAAGGGATGGGATGCGGCCTGCATCAGAACCGCTACATGGGCCTTGATGAAATGCAAGAAGACCGGCCGGATGTTCTATTATGTCAACACGCATCTTGACCATGTCGGGCAAGAGGCTCAGAAAAACGGTCTGAAGCTTATCCTGGACCACATCGCTTCCATAAATCCGAAAGGATATCCGATGGTTCTCACCGGAGATTTCAACATAACGCCGGACAACAAGGCCCTTGCCGGGCTGGATTCCGTAATGCAGAGCACAAGGAAGATAGCTGAAAAGACTGACAGCCTCGGCACGTACAACGGATGGGGCAAGGCTAACGAAGTCATAGATTATATCTATTGCTCAGGCTTCTCAAAATGCGTAGAATATCAGACCGTGACCAAGAAATACGCCGACAGGGCATTTGTCTCTGACCACTATCCGATATTCGCAAGACTCATTTTTTGATGACATTATATTTTATGCCCATCTCTTTCAGTTCTTCAATGAACTGAATGCAGACGCAAACACGGAATTTATGTGAAAGGAATTCTATATTCCATTTCTTTTCAGGATCATAGAGGAACATTGTGAGCGGAACGCCTCCCTTGTTCCTCTTTATCAGTTTTACGAGCTTTTCGCGGAACTCCGGGTTCAGCATAGGTGTCGAAATGCTTATCGAAAATCCCTTCACGAAGGTATCAGCAACATTGCCGAGCAGCATCATGTTCTTCGGCTTGAAAGCATAGTCCACCTCTTTGCCCTTTGCCCTCTCTTCCGGCTTTATATAGAACTTCTCCTCGATTGAGCCTTCGATGAAAAGGGCGGTGTGCGTCTTCTCATACTGCATGAAAGTCTCGTGGTCCTTGCCGAAGAAAGCAAATTCGTAGCTTCCGCCGTAATCTTCGACAGTCATCCTGGACATCGGGCGTCCTGTCTTTGTAAGTCCTTCAGAGGCACTTGTCACAAAGCCTGCGACATTAATCTTCCTTTTCTCCTTTTTGGCCTGGCATTCTGCTACTATGGCCGGAATGTCGCTTATCTGGCAGCTCGTGAAATTCTCAAGCTCAAATGCAAAAGTATCGAGCGGGTGTGACGACAGGTACATTCCCACAAGCTCCTTTTCGTATTTCAGCTTCTCAAGGATGTCCTCGTCTCCCTGCATGGACGGAATCTCAGGCCTTTCCGGTTTCAGCTCCTCTGCCTCACCGAAAAGCGACACCGTGCTGTCCATGCTGTCTTTCCTGTACAGGTCTCCGTATCGTATCAGTGTGTCCATGAATATGTCCCCTGACTTGCACGGAAGCTGGAACTGCTTGCGGCATATTCCGAAGCTGTCAAATGCGCCGGAATGCAGAAGCGACTCGAAAGCCTTCCGGTTGACAGTTCCCGCCATCCGTTCCACGAAGTCGAAGATGCTTTCGTACAATCCGTTTTCCTCGCGGTCAGCAAGAATGGCCCTGACAATATTGTCTCCGAAGCCTTTGATGCCGCCGAGTCCGAATCGTATTTCTCCGTTTTTGTTGACCGTGAAATGTGCGTCAGACTCGTTTATATCCGGGTTAAGTACCTTTATGCCGTTCTTCTTGCAGTCATCCATGATTTTCTTTATCTCGTCCATATTGGAGAGATTCTTGGAAAGGTTGGCTGCCTGGAACTCTGCTGGATAATGCGCCTTGAGCCATCCCGTCTGGTAGCTTACCCATGCGTAGCATGTAGCATGTGACTTGTTGAAGGCATACTGGGCGAACTTTTCCCAGTCGGCCCATATCTTCATCAGCACTTCCTTCGGATGTCCGTTGTTGATTCCTCCTTCTATGAAGAGCCCCTTGAGGGAATCCAGAAGCGCCTTTATCTTCTTACCCATGGCTTTTCGGAGCGTATCTGCCTGGCCCTTAGTGAAGCCTGCGAGCTTCTGTGACAAAAGCATGACCTGCTCCTGATAGACCGTCACTCCGTAAGTGTCCTGCAGAAATTCCTCCATTTCCGGAAGGTCATATTCGACCTTCTCCGTGCCCTGCTTTCTGGCTACGAATGAGGGGATATAGTCCATAGGGCCCGGACGGTAGAGGGCGTTCATCGCTATAAGGTCTTCGAATCTGGTCGGCTGGAGCTTAATGAGCCACTCCTTCATGCCGGGAGACTCGAACTGGAACACGCTCGTGGTGTCTCCGCGTCCGTACAATTCGTATGTCAGCTTGTCGTCTATAGGAATCTTCTCTATATCGAACTCAAGGCCGAATCTTTTCTTGATATTGGCCTGGCATTCCTTTATGATGGAAAGTGTCCTGAGTCCGAGGAAGTCCATCTTGAGCATTCCGACCTCCTCTATGTAGTGTCCGTCGTACTGCGACACCCACACGTCTTCCCCTGTGGCCTTGTCGGCCGCCATGCTGATAGGGATGAAGTTGGTGAGGTCTCCACGGCCGATAATCATCGCGCATGCGTGAACTCCGGTCTGGCGTATGCAGCCTTCCAGCTTCAATGCATAATTCAGCACCTCCTTGACCTCAGGAGTACCGTTTTCCAGCTCGTTCTTAAGCTCCGGAATGAGTTTGTAGCAATTCTTCAGGTTCGGCTTGTAGGATACCTCTTTCTTGTATTTCTTGAAAGTCTTCTTGACCTTTATTTTCTTGCCCTCGTTGTCCGGGTCGTCAATCTCCACTTCTTTTTCGATGAGCTTCTGGCCCTCCTGCAGCATGTCGTTTTCCCCGAAAGGCTCTTCTGTGTCCTCCATCTGGGTAATCGGCTTGTCGGGAATCATCTTAGTCAGCCTGTTGGACTCATCTATGGAAAGCCGGCTCACGCGTGCCACATCCTTGATGGCACTTTTTGCCGCCATCGTCCCGAATGTAATCACATGCGAGATATGGTCTTTTCCATATGTTTCCTCCACATATTTGAATGCCCTGTAACGGCCGTCATCATCAAAGTCGATATCGATATCGGGCATGTTGATACGGTCCGGGTTGAGGAAACGCTCGAACAGGAGCTGGTATCTGATAGGGTCGAGATTGGTTATCTTGAGGCAGTAGGCAACGGCTGAACCTGCGGCAGAACCACGTCCAGGGCCTACGGATATGCCTTCAGCGCGGGCAGCGGCTATGAAGTCCTGCACAATGAGGAAGTAGTCCGGAAAGCCCATCTTGCATATGGTCTTCAGCTCAAATTCAATCCTTTCCGCCTGCTCCTGCGTCAGGTTTTCACCATATCTCCAATGTGCTCCCTTGTATGTCAGATGGCACAGATAGGCCACGGACTGGCAAAATTCCTCGCCACGCTCCGAGCCGTCCTTGTTGCAACGTCCTACATCAATTATGTCCTTGTATTTTTCAAGATAGATGTCTATCTCCTGCATGAACTCATCCGCAATCTTGAACTTCGGAAGGATAGGGTCCTTGTCAATCTTGTACCCTTCGATTTTCTCCGCAACTTCAAGCGTATTGCTGATTACCTCCGGATGCTCAGGGAAGAGCGCAAGCATTTCCTCTGTGCTCTTCATGTATTCCTGCTGGGTATAGCGCATCCTGTCCGGGTCGTCCACATACACGTTCGTAGTGAGGCAGATGAGCCTGTCGTGTGCAGGGCCGTCCTCTTTTCTCACGAAATGTATGTCGTTGGTCGCAACTACCTTTGTGCCGGTCTTTTCTGCAAGGAGGAAGATTCCGGCGTTGGCCTTCATCTGATACTCATATACTTCCAATGACTGTCCTGGAATTTCGGTCTTGTGAAGCTGGACTTCAAGATAATAGTCGTCCCCGAACACTTTCTTGTGCCATTCGATTGCCTTTTCGGCACCTTCCATGTCATCTGCAATGATGCATCTCGGCACTTCACCGGCTATGCACGCCGAGCAGCATATGATGTCCTGCGAATATTTTTCAACCACCTCGTGCGATACTCTCGGCTTTCCGTAATACATTCCCTCGATATGTCCGGTGGAGACAATCTTCATGATGTTCTTGTATCCGTTGTAGTTTTTCGCAAGGAGTATCATATGGTAGTATGACCTGTGGTCCTTGTCCTTGAGCGTGTGGTCGTAGTGCTTTGTCACATAGATTTCACACCCGAGTATCGGTTTCACATCAGGATACTTTCCGGCTGCCTTCATGAACTCCTTCACTCCGTACATGTTTCCGTGGTCAGTTATCGCCAGTGCGGGCATTCCGAGCTCGGATGCACGTGCGAACAGGTTGCCTATGGACGACTGGCCGTCAAGAATGGAGTATTGGGTGTGTACGTGAAGATGGACGAAGGACATTATTTATGCTTGCTTTTTTGTGTTAGGCCCGCCACTGGTTTCCGCATGGCTGGGCGGATTTTCAGGACGGTCGGCAAAGTTATGCAAAAAGCCTTTACATGTCAATCAAAAAAGAATCCCTCCGATTCTACATGCTGAGAATCAGAGGGATAATTTATCAACAGAAGCTGTGATTATTTGTCAGCTTTCTTTTCAGTTTTTTCAGCAGCTTTCCTGGTCACGTCAAACATGATAGGCGTTGCGATGAAAATTGATGCATAGGTACCGATGATGATACCGAGAATCAATGCCACTGCAAGTCCCCTGATAACTTCTCCGCCGAAAATAGCGATTGCGAGCATGGTCACCAGAGTTGTGAGTGAGGTGTTCATTGTACGTGAAAGAGTGCTGTTGAGGGCCTCGTTCACATTCTTCCTCAAGTCTGCCTTAGGATGAAGCTCCTTGTATTCACGGATACGGTCAAAAATCACCACTGTATCGTTGATTGCATAACCGATGATGGTAAGGATGGCCGCGATGAATGTCTGGTCGATGTCAAGGCTGAAAGGAAGTATCCCTGAGAAGAGAGAGAAGAAGCCTATCACGATTATGGCCGTGTGGGCAAGTCCTGCAACTCCTCCGAGTCCCCATGTCCATCCTCTGAATCGGAACGCGATGTATGCGAAGATTACGAAGAGGGCGATTATCACGGCGATGATTGCATCCCTTGTGATGTCGTTTGCGATGGTAGGACCCACTTTGTCAGAGCTGATGATACCGTTAGGGTTGTCCTGGGTAGAAGTGAATTCATCCAAGGTGATTCCGTTGGTAAAGAAGCCTTTCAAAGCGTTGTAGAGGATGTTTTCAACCTCAACGTCAACGTCTGTCGATTCCTGCTCAACCTTGTAGGTAGTGGTAATCTTCATCTGGCTCTCGCCTCCGAACTGCTTGATTTCGGCAGCCGCATTGTCAACGCTCTCGTCATTTGCCGCAGCATTGTCGAATGCGTCGTTTACTGCTGCGCGGATTGCCTCAGCGTCAACAGGCTGGTCGAACCTTACCACATATGTACGTCCTCCTGTGAAGTCAACACCGTATGAGAATCCTTTTGTGAAGATAGATACGAGTGACACGAGGATGATTGTTCCGGACACGATATATGCAATCTTCTTCTTGCCGATGAAATCGAATGAAGTGTTCTGGAGGAAGTTCCTTGTAGCCTTGTTGTCGAAAGCTATTTTCTTGCCTCTTGAAATCCTGTCGTCGAAAATAAGCCTTGTGACGAAGATTGAAGTGAGGACAGATGTTATGATACCGATGATAAGTGTGGTAGCGAATCCCTGTACAGGGCCTGAACCGAATACGAAGAGAACGATACCGGTAAGAAGAGTGGTTATCTGTCCGTCGATGATGGCTGAGTAAGCGTTTGAATATCCGTCCGCAATGGCCTTGCTCAGACCCTTTCCTGCGCGGAGTTCTTCCTTGATACGCTCATAGATGATGACGTTTGCGTCCACGGCCATACCGAGTGTCAGGACGAGACCTGCGATACCCGGGAGAGTGAGGACGGCTCCGAATGAAACGAGAGTTCCGAAAAGAAGCAGCACGTTGCAAAGGAGGGCCACGTCAGCCACCAGACCGGCACCCTGATAGAAGAGAACCATGTAGATGAGGACGAGGACGAATGCGATGATGAATGAAATCATACCGGCATTGATGGACTCGGCTCCGAGTGAAGGTCCCACTACCTGCTCCTGGATGATTGTTGCTGGTGCAGGGAGCTTACCTGACTTGAGGACATTTGCAAGGTCCTCCGCCTCTTCAAGTGTGAATTTACCTGAAATCTCTGAGCTTCCGCCTTCGATTTTGCCGTTTACGGTAGGATATGAGTAAACCATTCCGTCGAGCACGACAGCAATCTGCTTTCCGATGTTGTCACCGGTCATTCTTGCCCAGATGCCTGCGCCTTCACCGTTCATTGACATTGATACGTGAGGGTTTCCGCCTGAGTTGCCGTACTGCACGCGTGCGTCAGTTACTGCGCCTCCGTCAAGAGGGGCCTTTCCGTCAGCTGATGCCACCTTGATGGCCACGAGCTCGAAGATGTTCTCTCCGGCAGCTGAAGGCTTAACTGTCCACAATGGCCTGAATTCAGGAGGGAAGCACTCCCTTACCTGAGGCATTGCGAAGAACTTGTTGATTTTTGCAGTGTCTGTATAGTGTGCATATCCGAGACATGCGCTCTTGTACTGTGCTGGCTCGAGAACCGAGAACAGAGGGTTGTTCCTTTTCCACTCTGACTCCATCTTTGCCTCGTTTTCCTTGTTGCGGAGCTCTTCAGCGAGGAGTGAGTCTGTATCTGCTACCGGAGCTGCGTCAACTGCCTGAACAGGCTCCTGCTCTTCTGCAAGGATGGTTGCGAGACGCCCGTTGGCCTCCACGAGATAGCCCTGGAGCTCAGTGTTGTCGTATGTCGGCCAAAATTCGAGTGAAGCGGTTCCCTGGAGGAGCTTTCTTACACGCTCAGGCTCCTTCACGCCCGGAAGCTCGACGAGGATGCGTCCGCTGTTTCCGAGTTTCTGGATGTTAGGCTGTGTCACGCCGAAACGGTCGATACGGTTTCTCAATACGTTGAATGAGTTTGCGATTGCGCTCTCAGCCTCGCTCCTGATTACGTCGATGACCTGTGCGTCAGAAGATTCAGGACCGATTTTGCCCACCATGTCGAAAGTACCGAACACCTGTGCGAGCGGCATGCCGTTTGAGGTCTCTTTCCACGCGTCTGCGAAGAGCGTGATGAAATCTTCCCTTGAATCAACGCTGCGCTGTTTTGCAAGAGCGATTGCATTTGTGAATTCCGGAGTTGAGTTGTGGTTTGAGAGAGCCTTCACGAGATCCTCAAGCTGAACCTGGAGCATCACGTTCATACCTCCCTTGAGGTCAAGGCCGAGGTTGATTGATTTTGCCTTGATGTCCTTGTAAGTGTAACCGAAATACACTTTCTCTGTTGAGATGGAATCGATATACCTCCTGTTCTCCACTTTTCTGATTGAGTCAAGATAGAAGGCATGGTCCGCTTCATTGACTTTGGCGAAAGCGGCTGAATTCATTGCGGCCTCTGCCTTTGCTTCTGCATATCTTACGGCCCTCTTCTCCTGGACAGTTGTCACCAGTGTGAATGAGAGCTGCCATATTGACGCAAGAGCGAGCAGGACAGCCACAAATCTGATAGCACCTTTACTTTGCATAATGTTTATTGAATTTAATGATATTTGTTATCAATTCATGCGGTATTGTACGGAGACTGTGCCACATACATACCGCAAATAGGGCACAAATTTACGATTTTTTTCTTATAAATGAAGTTTCTGCAAATATTTCTTATTTTTGTAGGCTGAAATAGAGAGTAGATTCTGAAATGGGGAGGTTTTCGTGCTTCTTTAAAATGATTCCGGCATTTGTGCTTTGCTTCAGTTTTGCCGGTAATGCCTACGCGCAGACACACATCGCCGACAGCCTTGTGCGCCTGGGTGATTCTTTGCATCGTGCCTACAGGTTTGCGGAGGCGCACGGGACTTATCTGGAGGCTCTGGGCCACATGAGCCAGAGGGATTCAACGGACTCTTCCGCGGTATTTTCCGTGAATGAGCGTATCCTGATGGCTGAGAACGGCAGGAATATGGCACGTTTCGCAAGAAAGCCGAAGGTGATTGACAGGCGCAGATTCTCTCTTGAAGATTTTTTCCTGTATTATCCCCTTGAGGACCGCAGTTGGAGAAGCATTCCCAATCAGCTTGACTCTTCTGCTTCTGACGGGCTTGTGCGTGCCCTGTATGCACCTGAGTGGGATGATGCCATTCTTTTTTCCGCTCCTGACAGCAAGGGTGTGAGGAACATTTGTCTGACGGAGTTTGAGGACACCGTGTGGACGGCTCCTGTGCCGGCCGGTGAGGCGGTCACTTCCGGCTCGGGTGAGATTTATCCGATGTTTTCTCCTGACAGGAAAACCATGTATTTTGCCTCGCAAGGATTTTACGGTATAGGAGGATATGACCTTTATATGTCGGATTGGGACGCGGAAAAGGGGGAGTGGACGGCTCCGCGCAACATGGGGTTCCCGTACTCATCTCCGGCAGATGATTTCCTGTTTGTAAATTCTGAGGACGGGCAATACAGTCTTTTTGCGTCAAATCGTGAATGCTCTCGGGATAGTGTGTTTGTTTATGTGCTTGAATATGAGGAATATCCTGTTCATGTTCCGGTTGAGGAGCCTGATTCGCTGCTTGCCTTGTCCCGTCTTGAGCCTCTGAGAAGCAAGGCTTCGCGCCGGGATGATACTGACTTCCCTGATAATGACCTGACACGCAAATATATGGAGAGGATGGCGCGTGTGCGCTCACTGCGTGATTCCATTTCTGACCTGTCTTTTTCTCTTGAGGAGTTGAGGACCGAATATGCTTTCGGCAATGATGCTGAGGAGAGGTCCGCCATTACGGACAGGATTCTTCGTCTTGAATCCGAGCTTCCGCGTCTGCAGGATGTGCTTGACAGGGCCAATGTGGAACTTCGTGACGTTGAGATGGAGTTTCTTAAGAAAGGCGTTTTCATAGACCCGGATTTGGGTGACGACAGTGAGTCTGAGGATTCTCCGATGGACGGGTATGAGTTCAGGCGCAGGTCTGCCGGAGCTCCTCTTGATATAGAGGTGGCCGGTCCTGAGGAAAAGTTTGACTATACTTTTATGGTGCTTGAAGAGGGGCGTCTCGCTGAAGACCAGTCTCTTCCGCAGGGAGTCGTTTATCAGATACAGATGTACGGAAGTGCCAAGAAGGCTTCTGTAAAGGATTTGCGCGGGCTTAGTCCGGTTTATGAGAGCCGCTCTCCGTCAGGTCTTTATATTTATAGGGCCGGGCGGTTCGCTTCTTTTGCTCAGGCGGCCGCAAGTGTTGAGGCAGTGCGCCGCCAGGGATTCCGGAGTGCTTATGTTACGGCCTGTGTTGACGGAAAGGATGTGCCTGTGTCGAAAGCCCGTGCAATTGAGGCTTCCAGAAGCAGCGCCCCTCTGCTTTATCAGGTGAGGATTGAGCCTGTGTCCGGTGAACTGGACCCGTCTCTTGCGGCGGGAATCGTTGAGAGGGCTTCCGGGAAGGACATCGCACGTACTGAGACGGAGGAGGGCATTGTGATATTCATGGCCGGGCCTTTCAATGACAAAGCTGCGGCTGATGCTCTTGCTGCGTTTGTGTCAGAGTCTTCGGATTGTAATGTTTCTGTGGAATTGTTTGGAAGTGAGCTGACGAATAAGTAAATTTGACGGCTATGGAAATAATCGTGATGCTCATTCTGGTCGGCCTTGTGCTGATCTTTGCTGAAATTCTCATAATCCCCGGAGTTGGTGTGGCCGGGGTGCTCGGCCTTCTTTCGCTGGCCGGGTCATGTTTTTATGCATTCTATGAATACGGAAATGTGACGGGTGCGCTGGTGACTGCCGGAAATGCCCTGCTTCTGCTTGCGATGACCATATATGTGCTCCGTGCCAAGACATGGAAAAGGTTCACTCTGCATACGAACATTGATTCTAAGGCAGTCCCTTCCGGTGCTGTGCTTTCTGTCGGGGACAGGGGAGTTACTGTGACAAGGCTCGCTCCTATGGGGACGGCCCGTTTTGCGGATGAGTCTGTGGAGGTGACTGCGCTGGAGGGCATGACAGGACCTGGCGTTGAGGTGGAAGTGGTGCTGATTGATGATAACAAGGTGTTTGTCAAGCCGGTAGAGGATGATTTTTGAATTGTTCCTATGAAAACTTATAATTAAATGATATGGATGTTATGATTTTTGTCTGGGCTGCGGTTGCGATTGTCGGCCTTGTTGTTTTTCTCTGGTTTTTCCCTGTGACCCTGTGGTTTCAGGCTCTCATTTCCGGAGTAAGGATTTCGCTGATACAGCTGGTGCTTATGCGCTGGAGGGGAGTGTCTCCGAATACTATCGTCATGGCAATGGTTACCGGAACAAAGGCCGGATTGAAACTGTATGCCAATGAACTTGAGGCGCATTATCTGGCAAAGGGAAATGTGACTAAGGTTGTCAATGCCCTCATTTCTGCCGACAAGGCAAATATTTTCCTCGATTTCAAGATGGCGGCTGCAATTGATTTGGCCGGACGTGATGTTTTCGAGGCTGTGCAGATGTCTGTCAATCCGAAGGTAATCAATACTCCTCCTGTGGCGGCTGTAGCAAAGGACGGAATCCAGCTTATTGCCAAGGCGCGTGTAACTGTACGTGCGAACATCAAGCAGCTTGTCGGAGGTGCTGGTGAAGAGACCGTGCTTGCAAGAGTGGGCGAGGGCATCGTTTCGTCAATCGGTTCGGCTGAGAGCCACAAGCTTGTGCTTGAGAATCCTGACAGCATATCCAAAGTTGTGCTCAATAAGGGCTTGGATGCCGGAACTGCCTTTGAGATTCTTTCAATTGACATAGCTGACATAGACATAGGAAAGAATATAGGTGCTGTCCTTCAGATGGACCAGGCCGAGGCTGACAAGAATATAGCCCAGGCGCGTGCGGAGGAAAGGCGTGCGATGGCCGTGGCTTTGGAGCAGGAGATGAAGGCGAAGGCCCAGGAGGCCCGTGCGAGAGTCATTGAGGCTGAAGCTGATGTTCCTCTTGCAATGGCAGAGGCTTTCCGCAACGGCAATCTCGGCATCATGGATTACTATAAGATGAAAAATATCCAGGCAGATACTGAAATGCGAGAAAATATTGCAAAACAATAAATAATTAGTATCTTTGCAGTCCCAATTGACTGAATTGGCCAGTTTTCTTCATGAAAACAGGTACTTCCGCAAGCCACGCGGCTGTAACCGGCCTCATTCAAGGGATATTGGTGAGATGGGTGAGTGGCTGAAACCAGCAGTTTGCTAAACTGCCGTACGTAATTACGCGTACCGGGGGTTCGAATCCCCCTCTCACCGCAAGAAATCACAGCTGCCGGTCGATGACCGGTGGCTGTTTTCGTTTTTACTGAGTCGAGCTTGCTCGTGCGCAGTAAAAAACGAAAACAGCCAAGTGTGCGAAGCACACGCAGCTGTGATTTGTCGCAAGGGCCCCCGCGGCAGCGGTAAGGGATGTCGGAGCAAAGCGACGAAATCCGCAGGCATAAAGACAATCTTCTGATTCCGCTCTGCCCATCAGGGCAAGTCTTCAGACGGCTTGTCCGGCTGAAGTCTTGACCGGGCTTTCATTATCTATTCCGAAAAGTTATATTTGTATGTTAATACTGCAACTGTTTTAGATGATCAGGAACCTATATTGAGGAATTAGAGTCCAAGATTACTGAACTCCAGAGGGAACTGTCCAAGAAAGAGCAGAAGATGATCCTCTCTAGAGAGGAAAACAAGAGGATTGCACAGGAGGTAAGAAAGGAGGAAGTAATAGCTATTATTTACAAAAGATCCGTTAAGACTGAGGCTGAAAATAAGCGTCTGAGGCAACAGTATAAGGAGGTCGTGAATCAGTTGTGTCAGAAGATTTTGGAAATTGAGGATCTCCGAGATAGATTGAGTAAAATTGATTCTTAAGATATCAAAATTATACTTTGTTAGTTCGTTGAAAGATTTTTGTAAAAAGAAGTTTTATAACATACTGATTATTAGGAATAAAGCAAGAATATCTGAAAGACGGATATATTTGGAGATGAAACTTTCAATAAGTATCTTTACGCTGTCAGAAACCATAATTACCTAATTACTATGAAACTGCTTGTTGTCTATAAATATGTCGTGGCGATATTGCTTTTATGTACATCTTGTTCCAATTACAAGACAGAACTAAAAGATGTTGAGTCATATATTAATGAACGTCCAGATAGTGCGTTAGCTTTCTTGCAATCTATTGATATATCTTCAGTGAAGGGGAAATCTGTTAAAAATCACTATTACTTACTGTTGGCGCAAGCGAAGGATAAGTGTTTCATTGATGAAACCAATGATTCGCTTATGTTACGTGTTGTGGATTATTATAAGAGTAAAAATGATTTCAATAAATTGTTTTGGTCGTATTATTATCTTGGAAGAATACAGCAGAATGACCATAGGTATAATGATGCTATATATACATATATGGAGGCAGAGCAATTATTGAGTCATATAGAAGATGACTATGCGAAAGGACTATTGTACTCTCAGATAGGCGTCTTATATAATAACAATTTGGATTTTATAAAGGCATTGCAATCATTTGAGTTAGCTTATGATAATTATTGTAAAGCAGATAAAGTAGCTCATCAAAATTATGCAAAATTAGACATAGGCAATGTTTGTTATAGACTAGAACGGTTCTCAGAGGCTGAGAAGTCTCTTTGTGAGGGATTATCTTGGGCGTCATATAATGAAGATTATCAATTGTGTCGAGATATAGTTGAGATCTTATGTCTTGTTTACGAAGCAGATAATAATGTAGAGTCATTGCATAATTTATTGGATCATCATTTATCTCAACAGAATGATGGGACGCTAATAATGAATATGGCAAAGGCCTACTTGTCGGCATTGAGCGGTAATTACTCTGAGGCTCACATACAAATTGAATCCTCTTGGCATCTGTTGCAGAATCCAACAGATAGCTGTACATTATACCATATGGGGTATATTGTGAATAAGATGCAAGGGGATTATAAAGAAGCCTTGAGAATGCACGAATCTCTTTTTGAACTTCAGGATGACATTGTTCGTGATGCCCTTCAGAAGCCTTTGCAGTCTGTTCAAAATGATTATTTCAAGGAAAAGGCAGCATATAATGAACAATTACTCGAAAGTAGCAAATATAGATTTGCTTTGGTGTTAATCATAGCAATATGTGCTATAATCTCATTGATGTTATTATACCGTCAGCGAATTGAGAATAAGGAGAATAAAATCAGTTCCTATATTAATTTAGCAGATGAATTGCTATCTTCTTTGGAAGTTACTCAAGGCAAGTTGGATATAGCCTCTTCGGAAAAGGATTATCAGGATACATTGCTAAAAGAAATGTCCAGTCAAATCGCTATATTGTTTTCAAAACAATACGAATTACTTGATAAGTTGAGTAATACATATTACGAAACTCACGGAAGTCATAGAGACAAGGAAGCTATTTATCAGCAGGTTAAGGATGAGATTGAGAACTTTTCAACCAATAAAAGATGCATTGCGCAATTAGAGAAAATTGTAAATGAGTATAAGGGTAATGTGATGGCGATACTTCGTGCAGAGATGAAAGAACTCAAGGAGGTGGATTTCAGGTTTCTTTGCTTCTTGTTCGCAGGCTTTTCTGCAAAAGCAATCAGTGCTTTTACAGGTGATTCTACGGCTAATATCTATATGAAAAAAGGACGTTTAAAAAACAAAATATCTATGTTATCCCCTGAAATTTCGCAGAATATTTTATCTAAATTGATGTAATCAATTGATTGTTAACGATATACAAAATTTTATACATTGGTATTGAATGCTGAGGGGGGGGGTAAGTGTTTGAGTATCAATGTTTTGTGGTGAGATTAGGCTCCCTGTTAGATTTTTAAATCTAGCATGGAGCCTAATCCATTAATATACAGATATTTATGGTAAGAATTTGTTTGTCGGATAGTTCTTCAATTATATACGATTATAGTTTTAGAGTCTATAATTTTGTAGAACACAAAATGGAGGAATAGCTATGAAACTAAAATCAGTCATCGGGTGTATAATTACCTGTCTTTTATTTACTTCGCCGGTTCTCTCTATGAATCTGAGAGATACAAAACCGCAGCAAGATGTTCTACAAGTACCTATGTAGCAACGTGCTGGGATAATTTGTAGTAACATGTTTGATAATAAAGGTTATGAAAAATATTATAGTTATATTTGTTCTTTCGGTAATGTTCGTTTCATGTATACAGGAGAGTGATGAAATTACCGATACTTCTTTAAGTCCTTCAGATAGAGTTGTTGAATTAACAACAGACTGCGGACTTACTGTGTGTGCGTCACCATTGGACTCAAAGGCTCTGGATGCGCCTATTCAAACATATGAACTCAGCGTTCTAGATAAAGTTGGAACACCAATAGCAACAGGTACTCTTGTATTGTATGAGCTAGAAAATGAAATTAAGGAATATGTTTATTCTGATACAGGTGAGTTGCTTTTTACTTATATTAGTAAATCAGACGGTGCAGAAGATGTTGTGGTGTATAATGAACAAATTGAGACGATGGCATTGGATGCAAGTCATGGGTTTAGAAAACGTGGAGAAAAGTATTTTGCTTGCGTGTCTCGTGTTTCTGATGAATTTATCAAATCATATGAAGAGACTCAACATCGTGTTGTTCAAAGATTGGTCGATGATTTATTGGTTGCTGGTGCGGCTTTATATGTTGGAGTTGTGGGTTGTACAAAGTATGAAGATGAATCGCTGTAAAAAAGTATACAAGTATGGATAAAATAACAAAACGTGCAACAATTTTATTAATAGCGTCTCTGCTAATTAATGGTTTTGTAACAAGTGTCGCATGTATTCCTTTGGCTTTTGCCGTATACAATCTAGTGAGAGTGTTGACTGGAGAGAATAATAGGAATACAAAGGTGCCAACAATTGAAATTTCTATTATTGTTCTTTTGATTTTGTGCATAATTTTTGCAATTGTAACTGTTTTAACAGCAACTCCGTTTAAAGAGTTTTTTGGTTTTTAGGCTTATTAATTGTGATACATATCAGCTACTATAACCAAAGAAATATAAGTAGATGCTTCCATATATCCATGACTATCAAAGCTGCTGACAGTCAGCAGCTTTGAATCTCTTTATCCTAAGCGAATCTGGTATTTACGGTAAACTTCCGACGAAAAGCTATTATAGAGGGCCGCGGTTGGTGGTGGACCGCTTCTCAAATTTAATATCTGACTATATCACATTGAATGTACCTCCTGGAGCGTTTTCAAATGTACCACTTCAGATATGGTCGCTTTAGGTTCGGCAAAGTTATTATTTTTTCTGATTTTTTCTTCTCATCGAGTCTCCTTTCAGTTCAACCCGAACCGCATTCGCGGTGAGGCGGTCCATGATGGCGTCAGCCAAGGTCGGCTCATTGATGTAGTCATACCATTTAGAGACCGGAAGCTGTGATGTGACGATTACGGATTTCCTCTGATAGCAGTCTTCCAGGGTCTGCAGCAACGCCAGACGCGAGTTATTATCGAGCGGCTGTAGTCCGAAGTCATCAAAGATGACGAGGTCATTTCTCTCTATATGATTGATGACCTTAAGAAGACTCCCGTCAAGTTTAGCGAGTGCTATGCGCTCGATGAACTTGTTCATGGAGAAGTATTCCACTCGGTGTCCCATGAAGCAGGCCTGCCTTCCGATGGCGCACGCCAGGAACGATTTTCCGCATCCTGTCTTGCCGTCTACGAGAAGATTCTCTGCTCTGTCTATGAACGTGCAGTCCATAAGTTTGAGAAGCATCTCCTTGCTCAGATTCCTGTCTTCTGAACAGATTACATCTTCCATTACAGCGTTGTATCGCAGTTTGCTGGTCTTGAGATACATCTCTGTTCTCTTGCGGTTGCGGTACTGCTGTTCGGCCTTTTCCGGTGTCATAGCTTGAACGATAGCGTCAGAAAAGTTAAAAATTCTTATCTTGCACCTTGATAAAAGCCGTTGAAATTTTGACGGCTTATGAATGTCACGTTGATTTTAAACAAGATTGGATATGATAGAAGAAATGCTGGAGCCGCTGGTGGCGGAAAGGTTCAGGAACGAGCCGGAATATCGTGCAGGACATGTCAGGATTATCAATGCTTTGCCTGGAAGGCGGATTCTCGGGGTGCATGTACCTGAAATGAAGGCGCTTGCCAAGGAACTGTCACACAGGAGCGATGCTCTGGAAATGATTGCTGCATTTGAGCGTGAGGCTATTGTTGATATGAGGGGCTGCACGGCGTCTCAGGAGGATGCCGGAGAAACGAAGTGCCGCACCAGGCTGTGTTATGAGGAGACGGTTGTTTGGGGACTTATGATAAATTATGTCAAAGTGCCATTGGACGTGCGTCTGGAGCTTGTCCGGCGATATGTGCCGTATCTTGACAATTGGGCTGTATGCGATCTGTTTGCAGGGGCTGCGAAATGGATAAAGCGTGAGATGAAGCATAATGCCGGGATGCTTTGGGATATGCTGTGCCGGTATTTTGTTTCTGACAGGGAGTTCGAGGTGCGTTTTGCGACAGTTATGGCTATGAGCTATTTTATTGATGAGGAGTGGCTTCCCGGGATTTTCCGGCAGTTTGATCTCTTGGATTTCGCGGCGATAAGCTCTGAATATATTTCTTCGAGACAGGCTAAGGCATTGGCCGCCAAAGGAAAGGAGAAAGGGGGCATAAGCTTGGTTGACAGTGCAAGAGGCGTGGCATTGGGTGAGCCGCCGTATTATGTGCGTATGGCGGTTGCATGGTGTCTTGCTACGGCCCTTGCCAAGTTTCCTGATATGACCAGGGCTTACATGAAGATTTCGGCTCTGCCGGATGATGTGCGGAAATTGTATGCCCGAAAGGCCCGTGAGTCGTTCCGTACACGTGATGTGTCTCCCTTTTGATGCGTTTCTGCACAAAAACATGAATTTCTTGCAACATTCCGTGACCTCCTTCAGTCAAATATATGAAACTTTCAATTAAGCCTGCTTGAATTGGTGAGACGGGAGAAAGTTGCGCGAAAGCGAACCTTTCGCTTAATCCGCTCAAATGAAGTGGTCCGGGAGACAGTTCACAAGTGAAGTATAATATAAATGAAAAGATTATGGTAAAATTAATGCCTTTTATCGTCTGCATCGCAGTTTGCTGCGTGCTGCCTGTAATGTGTGTCTGGCTAATTACCAGGGCAAAGACCAAAGCGGTCAACAAGAAAATGGATGTCCTCATCAAGGCTATTGAAAACGGGGCCGAGATTGATCCGAACTTTTTTGAGAATATGGAGAGTGAGGAGAAGTCCAAGAGAAAATTGACAGAGAGCCTGAATGCTGGTGTCATGCTTACGCTTATGGGGATTGGCTTCATCTTGTTCGCTGCATTGGATTTTTATTCTTTCTCGCAGTGGGGATATCTGGTCGGGGTCATTCTGCTTTGCGTCGGGATATCGAGCCTTGTGACATTCTTCTTCGGGCTCAAATATAAGGCGCCTGAAAAGCCTTCTTGCGGGCAGACGGACGGGAACGAATAGATTTAGTCTTGTGACACGCGGACAATTCATAGAAATGGTAGCTCAGGAGCAGGAATCTTTGAGGAGGTTCCTGCTTATGCTCTGTTGCGGAGATTCTTCACGTGCCGATGACATAGCACAGGAGGCATTGCTGAAGGCCTATCTTTCTTTCGGGAAGTTTGAAGGACGTTCGCGTTTTTCTACATGGCTTTTCCGGATAGCGTACAATTGCCATTATGACAGTCTGCGCACGGATGGACGCCGTGCCTGTGAACCTCTCGAATGTCTAAGGTCCTGCGATATTGATGATGAGGCATCAGTTGCGGACAGGCGGTTCGCCTATCAGGACCTGTATCAGGCAATCGGGATGCTTTCCGTGCAGGAACAGGCTGTGATTCTGTTGTTTTATATGGAGGAGAAATCCATAAAGGAAATAGTAGGAATTACCGGAATGCCTTCAGGGACTGTGCGCTCCTGTCTTTCACGTGGCAGGGCGCATCTGAAGGTTTATCTTGAAAAAACAATGTGATATGGTGACGGAAAAAGAAATAAGAAAGTTTTTTATGCAGAACAGGCCCTCTGTCCCGGGAGATGACGGGTTTATGGAGGATCTTGTGCGTCAGATTGACCTGCTTCCGGTTCCTGCTTCCCTGAACGGTAAGGATGACGCGGCATGTCAGGAAAAAATATTGAAGATAATGGACATGTCTGCCAAGAAAAAGGAAAGTGACCGCCGCCATGCCATAGCCGTGGCTTCAGTGTCCGTGATATGTGCAGTCCTTTCTTTGGCTCTGATTTCATTGCTTCCGGAGGTGAAGGTACAGGCTCCGGAGTATGAGTCCATCTTCGTGGTGCTCAGATATATGGTGGCAGGCGCGGTTGGCCTGTTTGTCATGGCCCTGTCTGTGCGCCGCAGCAATCTGTCCTCAATCTGAATGGCTTTATTCTGGCTTGTGCCGGGGCGGGGACTATATACTGCACAAGCCTGATTGCATCTTTCGCCAAAGCGCAGGGCAGCAAGCCTATGACAATTTCAAGGTGAGGGCTATGAAGTCCTCTACCCCGAGGCGTTCAGGCCTTAGGTCGAACACTGGGTCTGACACAAACTCGGCCTTTTGCGCGTCGTCCCATCCTTCACGGGCGGCCTTTTCAAGTATCATCGCTTTCAGGGAATTTCTGAGTGTCTTTCTGCGCTGGTTGAATCCTGTCTTAACCACAGCCTTGAACATTTTTTCATCACAGCCGAGACTTGTCCTTGAGTTGCGCACCAGTCTTATTACTGCTGACTTTACCTTCGGAGGCGGATTGAATGCGCCTTCACCTACTGTAAACAGGTATTCGATGTCATACCAGGCCTGCAGCAGCACCGAAAGAATGCCGTATGTCTTGGTCCCCGGCTTTTCGGCTATCCTTTCAGCCACTTCTTTCTGTATCATGCACACAACCTGCGGCACCTGCTCCTTATATTCAAGAATCTTGAAGAAAATCTGTGAGGAGATGTTGTACGGGAAGTTTCCGATTACGCAGAATTTCTCCGGAAAGAATTTTTCGAGCCTGAGCTTGAGAAAGTCTGCCTCAAGAAGCCTTCCGTTGACCTGCGGGAAATGTGTGAGCAGGTAATTTACGGATTCGCTGTCTATCTCGACCATCTTCATGTCAAGGTCCGGCCTCTGCAGCAGATACTGTGTCAGGACTCCCATTCCGGGGCCGATTTCCAGTGTGGGCACAGGTATGTGCGGAGCTGTCTGAGGCTCTTGTGTATCAAGTGATTCCGCAATGCGCTGCGCAATCGAAAGGTCTGTCAGAAAATGCTGGCCCAAGGCCTTCTTGGCTCTTACTTCCATAGGTAAAAAGTAACAATTTGTTATAGCCTGCAAAGATAGCTGATATATGTGGCTATTGTTAGTTTTTGCAGAAAAAAAGAACATCGTATTTGTTTTTTTATATAACTTTAAAAGGTTTTTTGTTGCGCTTTCTCATGCTTCTTGTGTGAACACCAATTATAAATATTGTATTATGAAACGTTTTTTCCCATTATTGCTGTGCTGTGCACTCCCCTTATATAGCGGGTGCGGCGAAGTGGCGAAGGATGAAGTCGCAGATGTGGTCTTGGTATCACAGGATGCGGTTGCCTTTGCGGAAAACGGCGGGACTGCGACCATTTCAGTCGCATGTCCTTCAGACTGGTCCGGAGACTGTCCTGAAAGCTGGCTGAAGCTTGAGCAGTCACACGAGTCTCTGGTGATGACGGCTGAGCCTAATGTCACCGGAAAAAAGAGGGTCGCTTCCGTTCTTCTTACAAATGGAGCCTCAAGCAAGGAGATAAAGGTCACCCAGGCCTGGTCTTCCGAACTTGTGCAGCTTTATGCCAATTCTCCGGAATCTGTTAAAATGGATTCGGAAGGTGACGTGTTCACATTCTCTGTGTCCTCAAATTCTGAATGGGCCATAACTCAGTCTGATTCATGGCTTTCTGTGGAACCGGACAGTGCATCGGGACTGGTCAAGGTCAGTGCCGCCGTAAACGGGGGAGACACGAGGACGTCATCATTAGTGATAAAGGCGGGGACCGCAGAATCTGAGAAAGCGGTTACAATCAACATAACGCAGATTTCAAGAGAGGAGAACCCCTATTTGCGCATGCTCGGGTATTTCGGCCTTTATGCAGAGAACTGGTATTATCAGAGACAGCCGCTGGGAAATGCTGGAACTGCTTCGCACTGTACCATTGAGCAGGATGTATATGGAAAAAGTTTCAAGATAAAGGACCTTTTCCGCCAAGGTACTGAAATCATTGCCGGCTATGACAAGGAAAAAGAGGTGATGACAATTGACCTCGGCCGTGCATGCCTTACTTTGGAAGAAAGCGCTACTTTGACATATGTTTTCTTCCCTGTAGCCATAAACTTCGCAGGTGACGGAGGAGGATTCTCCACCACAATGCTTACCGGCACTAACGGCAAGGGATATTCTGATGAGACTGGTACCGAACGGGATGCGATTCATTTGAACGGGATGCCGTCCGGTTATTCTTCTTTCGGTCTTGTCGTATATACCGGCAGCAGCTATGCGGTTGACGGTGGCAGCTATTATGCGGACGGCAAGATGTGTTTTGTGAAAGCCGACAGGCCGCAATAACACCGTAAAAACAGATTGTCATGAAAAAATTATCAATATGTGCAGCTATGCTGCTTGCATTGGCTTCGTGCACGAAAGAGACCATAACCGTTCACAATCCTGTCCCGGGAAAGAATGACAAGGATATTGTGGCGGAACTTAATGTCGGTTCGAGGAACACTCTTTTTGAATCGGAAGACGGCAAAAGCGCGACAGTTTCGTTCAAGAGCATTGGCGGAGAAGTCGTCATCAATGTCAATACGAATGTCGAATGGGACTATAAGATTACGGGAGACGGATTTTTGGAGGCGGCAAAAGTGGAGAAAGCAGACCAGCTGGTGCTTTCCTGCGATGCCAACAATGAGGAGAAAAAGCTGTCCGCTTCGGTTGACATTACTGCCGGGGACAAGTCCGTTTCGGTTGCCGTTACCCAGAATGCTTACGGAACACTTGAAATCACCGCCTCCCGGAACAATTTCCTGATTCCTGCTGTCGGGGAGCTGACTGCAAGCTTTGAGGTCGTTTCGAGTGACGATGACTGGACTTTTGAGACGGCAGCCTGCGAATGGATGCTGGTGGAAAGAAACGGTGATGTTCTCACGCTTTCTGTGGACAGGAATGCTTCCTTTGCCGACAGAGAGACTGAAATAAAGCTTATCGCAGGAGTAGGGGGGGGGAATCCTGTAACTGAAACTGTATCTGTACTTCAGGACCGTGCAGCCAATATTTCCGTAGGTGCCCAGACCATTCCTTTTGCCCCGACCTCAGATTCTGAAAGAGAGGTTTCCGTGAGCGCAAATTTCGACTGGGATTATGCTGTGGACAATCCTGACAACGGCTGGCTTACTGTCGAAAGGACAGAGAACGGCCTTAAAATCACTCCTGTAATCAATTCCGGAGAGGAATCACGTGTTGTGACGATAACTGTCAGAACCGGTGACGGCAAGGAAAACAACGATGAGAAGATAATACGTGTCTCCCAGACGGGAATGGATATAAATGCATTCATCGTTGGCCTTAATGTCATTGCGAAAGACCTTAATTCAATCCTGTTCTTTGGTGAAGGATTTGAAGGAACCATCGACTGGGGAGACGGCACTGTTGAGGAAGTTACGACAGACACATATCCGACCCATACTTATACTGACCCAGACGAATATATCGTATCCGCAAAAGGAACTGCACCTGCGATTCATGTGCAGTATGGCGCGTATTATAATCAGAAAGCCCAGCTTGTGCGTGTATATAACTGGGGACGTCTTGGGATACGGTCAATGGATGAGGCATTCCGCCAGTGCTCCAATCTGACTGCAATACCGGAAGACAATTGCGAGGCGTTCAAAAATGTGGTTTCATTCGAATATGCATTTTCCGACACCGGAATAAGCGAAATTCCTGACGGCCTGTTCCGTTATGCGGAGAATGCGGAGCGCATGGAAAACATTTTCTATTCTTCCAAGGACATCACTTCTGTTCCGGCCGGGCTTCTCTTCCATTGCCCTAAGCTTGAGTCTGTCAAGGGCATGTTCGGCCTGACTGCAATTACGGGCCTGGACAAGGATTTCCTTTCAAAGAATCCGGAGTTGAGGGACGTGAGCCAGATGTTCTCCCAGTGCAAGGAGTTTGCTGAGATTCCTGAAGGATTCTTCGACAATAATCCGAAGATAACCACATGCAATGCCTTGTTTTCTTCATGTGAGAATCTGACGCGAATACCCGCAGGCCTTTTTGATTGCCTTACCGAATGCACGACTTTCCGTATGGCTTTCCACACTACCGGCGTGACTGAGCTTCCTGCCGGACTGTTCCGGAACAACACCAAGTGCACGACTTTTGACAATGCTTTCAACAAGACGAAGATAACGTCAATTCCGGAAGATCTTTTCGAAGGTTGCAGAAATGTTACGCAGTTCAGGGCATGTTTCAGCGGGTGCAGCCGGCTCAGGTCCATTCCTGCGGGGCTGTTCACAAGGACCGGGGCTACATCTGCCGTTTTGGACAAGGCGGCTTTCACAATGGTTTTCCAGGATTGCGTGTCATTGGAGGAGATTCCTGCCGGACTTTTTGACGGCTTCACTAAAATCCAGCAGTTCAGCAGCATATTCAAGGGCTGTACAAGCCTCAAATCCGTGCCTTCCGGATTGTTCGCCTCATGTCCTAATGTGACACAGATGGCCAGTGCGTTTGCCGGCTGCACTTCATTGGAAGAAGTGCCTGATGAATTTTTCAAGGGCTTGTCTAAGGTGACTTCATTCTCCGGAATGTTCGACGGATGTTCGGGATTGCGCAGCGTGGGTGCTGACGTATTCTCAGGATGCACGGCATGCACCAATATTTCAAGCATGTTCAAAGGCTGCACCTCATTGGAGAATGTTTCGGAGGCGGCTTTTTCGGGCTTGTCTAAGGTGACGAGCATCGCAAATCTATTCCAGAACTGCACTTCACTCAAGACTGTGCCTGCGGGCCTTTTCAATGACCTTGTGGCCCTTACGACTGCATCTAATGTGTTTGTCGGCTCCGGTCTTGTGTCAGCCCCTTCCGGACTGTTTGCCAACAACTCCAAGGTTACCACTTTTGCGACTGCATTCAAGGACTGCAAGAGCCTTGTTTCCGTTTCTGACGGTCTTTTTGACGGTGCTGCCTCGGCCACATCCTTCAAGAGCGCATTCGAAGGGTGTACTGCGCTTGAGACTGTCGGCAACATATTCGGTGAGAGCACGGTCGCCTCAAATGTGGCATGTGACCTTCTTTTCAAGGGTTGTTCTTCTCTTAAGGAGGTTCCTGAAGGCCTGTTCGACGGACTCAGGTTCGTAAATACTTTCGCAAGCGCTTTTGAAGGCTGTTCTTCTGTAAGTTCCATTCCGTCAGGCCTGTTCGCAAACCAGACTGCCGCCACTACGCTTACTTTGCAGAAATGTTTCAGCGGCTGCTCTTCGCTACAGGCTATACCGGACGACCTGTTCGGAACGGCGGAGCGCACCAACATATCGACATGTGCCAATATGTTCGAGAAATGCACCTCTCTCTCTTCTGTCGCCACCAACTCATTCAATGTGCTCAGGAGAAGCTCCGGTACAACTTTGACCAGCCTTTTTGACGGATGTACTGCAATAACTTCCGTACCTGACGGGTTGTTCCGTGAGACTGTGGGAACATTCGGCAATGTGTTCAGAGGCTGCACTTCGCTCAGAAGCGTCGGGTCGGAGGTGTTCAACGGTAAGAGGCCTACAGGGCTTGCCAATCTTTTCGTTAATTGTACTGCGCTTTCTGACGTTTCCGCTACGATGTTCTGTGACGTTGCTGGCGTTACATCGCTGGCAGGGATATTTGACGGATGTTCGGCTCTGAGATCGGTTCCTGCTGACCTTTTCAAGGGCATGACGGGGATTACGACGATGTCCAACCTTTTCCGCGGCTGTTCTTCGCTGGCCTCTGTTTCAAAGGATATGTTCGGTGAGATGGCGGCAGTGACCAATGTGAGCGGAATGTTCAGCGGATGTACCTCGCTTACCGCATTCCCGGTTGACTTTTTCGACAATATGCTCAAGATAACAAATGTCGGCAATCTGTTCAACGGATGCCAAAATATCGTCGGAGAGTCTCCATATACCGTGGTGAACGGAAAGAAAATCCACATTTATGAGAGGATAAATACGGCTGAGACCGGCATGGCATCCATTGCCACGGCCTCTTCAAGCAGGAAAGGCTGTTTCGCGGGATGTACGGGCATGACTGATTTTGCCTCTATTCCTGACATGTGGAAATAGACATAAAAATGATTACGATGAAAAAGACATTGATATATTGTGCAGCAGCTGCGGTAATGTCAGCAGGCTGTACGGAGACCATAAGGATAGCCCCGGACGATTATGAGCTTCCTTTCTATATGGATACTTCTGACGGGAAGGTCGTGTTTGATGCTGACGGCGGGGCTGCGGCTATTGTTGTGGCCACCAATGCAGATTCGTGGAGCTGGGAGACAGAGGACAGCTGGTTTGTGCTTTCAGCCATGGACGGGGATGTGCTTTGGATTGAGGCTCCGGCCAATTATCGGCCCGGACTGAAAGAAGCTTCCGTATCCATAACTGCGGTGAAGGGTGAGGAGACAAAGTCTGTTGAACTGTGTCTTGTCCAGAGAGCCGGGCACGGCATAGACCTTAATGCAGGCGGCACGTCCAACTGCTATCTTGTAAAGACTTGCTCTACATATAAGTTCGATGCTACCGTGAAGGGAAACGGAGGGTCTGACGGAAGGAGCAGATACATCGAGAATTACGGCGTGGATATAACCGGAATAGCATATGCGGACCTGCTTTGGGAGTCAAGGACTGACGGAGACCGCACGATGTCCCGGGAAATCATAGACGGGGCGCCTGTTTTCAATGGCGGTTATGTCACTTTCACTACCGGAAGGATGGAGGGAAATGCGCTTATTGCTGTCAAGGATGTGAAGGGCAATGTGCTTTGGAGCTGGCATATCTGGGTATGTGACGATGAGGTGACTTCGCATGACCATATCAATCCTGCGGGAGAGGTCGTCGCGCAGATAATGGACAGGAACCTCGGTGCGATGAACAATAATCCTATGGATGTGGGCAACAGGGGCATGTTCTACCAGTGGGGCAGGAAAGACCCGTTCATGCCTTCACGTTCGCCTTATCGTTCTAACCTTGAGAGCGGCAATGTGGCGGAATGCAATGAGCCTAACTGGGAAGTTGGTGACGGTTCGGCCACATGGGTGATAGGGCGTGACTTTGTGGCAAAGAATCTTTCTGACGCTCCTGGAAACATTCCTTTGTCCGTGGCGAATCCTACTTGTTTTATTTTCCCTTATGGCAATGCGTCCCATTGGTTTACTACTTCAAATGACGAGCAGACACGCAATTCGTCTTTGTGGTCGGCTGATGTCAAGACCATTTTCGACCCTTGTCCGGCCGGATACAAGATGCCGGGAAGGAATCTGTATGGAATAGCGAATCAGGACAATGTAAATTCCTATAAGGTAGGAGGACGTCCTGAGGAGTATGATGAGAAGGGGGAAAATCCTGATTATGAGTGGAATGCTGAAAAAGATTGCGGCCGTGTATGGAAAAGGACCGGCGACTACTATCCTTCGGTAGGCAACATATATCCGACAGAGGGCAATACCCATAACTATGCTGGCGGATGGGCTTATTACTGGACAGCTCACGAATATACTCAGGGACAGTCTCCGCGTGCTTTCCGCGTGGATTTCAACAGCAACGGAGCCACATATTTTGCCGGTGCGGAGAATTTCTGCCACCAGGTACGTTGCGTAAAAGAGTAAATCATCAAGATATAATTGAGAATGGAAAATGTTTTCAAAGCATTTGTCCTCGCGCTTTCCCTTGCCGGCGTCTTCGGATGTTCCGGCAGGGGATATGTGCCTGAGGAAGCCGGGTCTCCTTCCGGAGGGCCTGTCATTGTGAATGAATCTGCCGTCGCCATAGACGGGGAAATCATAATCAAGCTCAAAAATGGTTCCGAGCCTTGTTTGACAAAGGCGGGGCTGCCCGGTGACAGGAGCGGAATCGACCAGATTGACAGGGTGCTCGCGGAAGTCGGGGCAGTCAGGTTCGAACGCCTTTTCCCCGAATGCGGCCGTTTTGAGGAGAGGACAAGAAAAGAGGGCCTGCATCTTTGGTATATTGCGGAATATGACCGCTCGGTACCTGCCGCAAAGGTGGCTTCTCTGCTTTCTGTCTGCCGGGACATAGAGATTATAGAATATCAGCTTCCTGTTGTTTCGGCGGAATATGCCAAGGCGGAACCTGCGGATGTGGCCGGAGCGTGTCCTGCATTGTCTGCACGAAGCGGTGTGCCGTTTCCGTTCAACGAGAGCGCCAGGGCAAGGATGTTCCAGTGGCATTACAATAATGCAGGGACTGTCGGTGCCGCAAAGACCCTTGCAGGAGCGGATGCGAATGTATGGGAGGCCTGGCAGTTGTGCACCGGCCATCCTGACGTTATAGTGGCTGTGATTGACCAGGGGGTGAAATATGACCATGAGGATTTGAAAGACAACATGTGGGTCAATGCCGGGGAGATTCCGGGGAACGGGATTGATGACGACGGCAACGGCTATGTGGATGACATCTATGGGTACAATTTCGTGGACGGCAGCGGGAACATAACTTTTTCCGCAGCAAACATGCATGGTACCCATGTCGCCGGAACAGTCTCGGCTGTCAACAACAACGGAATCGGCGTGAATGGTATTGCCGGAGGTTCCGGAAAGGGTGACGGAGTGAAAATCATGACTTTGCAGACTCTGGGGGCATCCGAGTCCGGTTCCTCGGGAGCGGGCATAGGCGGCCAGGTGAGGGCCATGAAATATGCTGCGGACAACGGGGCTGTGATAAGCCAGAACAGCTGGAGCTTTTCCGCCGGGACGATTTCGTCCACAGACTGGCGCAGGGGAGTATATTCAGCCTTGTCAAGGGCGATGGAATATTTCGTGAAATATGCCGGAATGGATGAAAACGGCAATCAGGAGGGGCCTATGGCCGGAGGAATAGTCATTTTTGCAGCCGGTAATGACAATACGGACGAACTTAATTATCCTTCTGCCGATCTTCTTGCTGTGAGCGTGGCTGCGACATCGTGGCTCGGGACTCCTGCTGCATATACAAATTATGGGACGTGGGTCTCAATGTCAGCCCCGGGAGGTGATTTGTCGCTCAATTCCACATATGGAGGCGTATATAGCACAAGTGTGGCGGAAGACGGCTCGTCCTCATATGAGGGAATACAGGGCACTTCTATGGCCTGTCCTCATGTGTCGGGAGCATGTGCGCTTGCGGTAAGCTATTATTATGGAGCGGAAAAAAGAAAGGGACTCACTGCTGAGACTCTTCGCCAGGCACTTTTGAGCAGCACAAGGCCGATGGATGCGTATTATCCTGCGACTCATGCAGGCCGGATGGGTGTCGGCGCTCTTGATACATACAAATTGCTCAGGACAGTTGTGAGCATGGCCGATATTCCGGGCCAGAGGGTCCGTGCCGGAGAATCTCTTTCCCTGAACCTTGCCGATTATCTTCCTGAGGTGCAGGTGCTGGTTTACAAGGTGTCTGCACCAGGATATGTTGAGGTGTCACTTTCCGGAGGCATCATGACAATCAGTGGAATAAGGCCCGGATCAGTGAAGATAACCGTGTCGGACGGGACTGCCATAAAGAGAATATTTGAAGTAACCGTCGAATAAAGAATATGATGAAAACTATTGTAAGAATAATGTTTGCGGCTTTGGCAGTGCTTAATGCCGCCGGCTGCTCTACAAAAGAGCCGGATCCGGAGGCTTCCGGATATGTTCTTGCCCAGCCTGACGTGAGGGTTAAGGCTGTGACTCCGGACAGTTTCTCGCTTCAGTGGGACCTTGTGGAGAATGCCGCTTCTTATACTTATTCGCTGAATGGAGCGGATGAATGCACGGTTTTTTCCCGCGAGGTTTCTTTCTCGGGTCTTGAGAATCATACTGAATATGTCATTTCACTCAGGGCAGACGCTTCCGGGGACGGTCCTTATATCTCATCGGACTATACATATGTGCATGTGTTTACTGACGAGCTGCTTCCGCTTTCAACTCCGGAACCTGTCCTCGGGTGTGCATATGCTTCAAGGACGGTAATCAGCTGGCAGAATGTTGAAGGTGCGGCTGAATACGAATATTCCATAAACGGAAAAACCTTGCGTACGGCGGATTCAAAGGCCTCGGTTACCGGGCTTGAGAAATCGTCTGAATACCGGTTTACGGTGAAGGCCATTTCCGCTGAGCCGCAAAGAAGGACGGATTCTCCGGATGCTGAGCTGGTTTTCACCACTTCAAGCTCCGACATGCCGTCATATCTGATTGTGCCTACCGATGTTGTGGCCGATGCAGTGGCATATGACATATATGCGGTTGCCGGTGATTTGTATTATTATGATGTTGTGCCAGCATATCTGCTTAACAGGCTTTCCGAGCAGGAAATAATAGATTCATACCATCAGGCCATACTTGACTATGCTAAGGAGCAGGGCATCAGCCTTCAGCTTGCGCTTGCTTCTGTCCTCAAGTCCGGAACAAGCTCGCTGACAAAGACCGGGCTGACGTCCGAGATGTCATACGCCATCATTGCTTTCGGAATGACCCTTAGTGGAGAAGTGACTTCGGGCTTGTCGCATGCCGTTTTCAAGACAAAGGCTCTCGGAGCGTCCGACGGGCCGAATTTCGGAGGGAGCAAATGGTTCAGCCAGACATATTTCCTGTCCAATTCATATTTGGCGGCAGGCTATTCTTGGATGAATTCCGTAGTCTCTTTGTGGATGGGACAGGATGTCGAAGCCATAAGATACAGGACACTCCCGACATCTTCTTTCAGGCAGATTTTCCCTGACCCGTCCGATACGGAGGCCATAAAGGCGTTTTTGAGGGACGAGAGATACAGCTATCCCGGAACTGAGGCCCATCTGATAGGGACAAACTCCAATAACGGCTGTCTTCTTATCACTGCAGCTTCTGCCGGGGTCTCATATACTCTTTCCACCCTTGCCACATCTTCATCGGGTGAAGAGACCCTTTGCGTCAATTCGATAACTACCAAGACAGACATGTCCGACAAGACCTGGTTTGCGGCCACTGCCACCACCAACACTTCATATGGTCCCGTGCACAACACCATAGGCTGCGGAATGAAGGGCGTTGATGTGGTCAAGGTGCGCTATGCGCTTTTCAAGTCTTCTGCACTTGCTTCGAGTCAGGTGTCGTCATATCCTGCCCTTGTGGAACAGTTCGGACGTGATGTTGTTGAGGAGAATATCCAGTATGTGAACGGAGGAGGCCTGGCATACAAGTTTTCTGTGGATGCCTCTACAAGCTACACTTTCATTGCCACTGCGGAGAATTCCGTAGGCGACAAGATAACCCGGTATGCTTCAGTCACGACGGCTGAGGCTCCGGAGACTGAATCAAGTGCAAGGACATTCTCAGCCGGGGTGCTGGCCGCTTCCCCTGCCGGAGAGGTCATGGCGTTTGATCCGCTTGACAAAGACCTGTTCCCTATGGTATCTGTAATGGCACCTGCTGTGGCGGATGTGAAGGGAGAGGATATATGGACGGCTATCCATAACATGAAAATTTTAGAGAAACGCTATGAGAAGAAATAAGATATCATTTATATTGGCGGGACTGGCTTTTCTGGTTTTTTCTTTTCCGTCTTTTGCGCAGAATATTGATGTGCGGGGAGTGGTGAAGGATGTCCAGGGAGTTCCAGTGGCCGGTGCTGGCGTGTTTGTGGATGGGACTTCGCAAGGTTCGGGAACATCGCTGGACGGAGAATATGTCCTGGAGAATGTGCCGTCTGACGCGGTTCTTTCAGTGTCATGCATAGGTTATAAGACATTGGCTGTTTCAGTTTCCGGACGTGCGGTAGTGGACATTGTCCTTGAGGAAGAGGTCCTGGTGCTTGAAGAGACTATGGTTGTGGCCTACGGTACCGCCAAGAAAGAGTCGTTCACTGGCTCCGCTGCCGTGGTGCGCGGTGACGAATTGCAGAAAAGGGTCGTTGGAAATGTCACCAAATCATTCGAGGGCACGGTTGCTGGTGTGCAGGTGTCTTCCGGAGGCGGACAGCCCGGTGAAGGGGCGTCAATCATGATACGCGGAATAGGTTCGGTCAATGCCGCTTCCACGCCGCTTTACGTTGTGGACGGCATACCGTATGACGGGTCGCTGAGTTCCATTAATCCTGCCGATATAGAGACGATGACCGTACTTAAGGATGCTTCTGCGGGTGCCCTCTATGGGGCAAGGGGAGCGAACGGAGTCATTGTCATAACTACGCGCAGAGGAAAGGAGGATCGTGCCAATATCTCTTATAAGGGCACGGTCGGCATTGCGTCAAGGGCACTCAGACGTTATGACCTTGTCGGGATGGGCGATTTTGTGGAGCTTACTTATGAGGCTTTGCGGAACAGTGCGCAGTATGGTACCGGAATGGATGCGGAAGGCGCTTCCGGATATGCCTCGGCAAATCTCGGACAGACGATAGGAGGACTTAAGAATCCCGAATATTACAATCCCTACAAGAATTACACTTGGGAGACCCTTGTTGACCCTCTTACAGGAAAGATACGCCAAGATGCTGTCGCGGCTTGGGACGAGAACTGGATGGATGAAATCAGCAATAATGCGGCCTTGCGTACAGAGCATGTTCTTTCTGTAAGCGGCGGAAGCCAGAAGGTGAATTATCTGGTTTCGATGGGATATTATAAAGAGAACGGCATCTTGCAGAATACTGATTTTGACCGTTATACGGGACGTGTGAGTGTGGACTCCCAGGCGAATGACTGGTTCAAGATAGGCATGAATGCCAGTTTTGCCCATACTGTTTCCGACTATCAGGATTTTTCCGGTTCATCCGTGTCCAATGTGTGGTACACGGCCCAGTTCATGGCCCCGGTCTATCCTTTGTACCAGAAAGATATGGCCGGAAACAATGTCTTTGACGAGAATGGAGGACTGCTGTATGAGTATGGCGCGGAGGATGACAACGGATTTGCAAACAGGCCGGTGGCCCAGGGGTTCAACTCAAAGGCGGAGCTGTTCAACAACAAGGCCTACTATAACCGCAATACCCTCTCAGCCAGAAGCTATATTACTCTCGGTACCGTCAATGAGGATGCAATGCTTTATGGACTCAGGCTTTCTGTCAATTTGGGAACGGACTTCAATGATTATCAGAGAACTCTGGTCAATGACAAATATCATGGCAATGCGGCGGCGCAGGGCGGACGCCTGAGCAAGACCAATACGAGGACGCTGAGCTATACTTTCAACCAGGTCCTCAACTATGACAGGACATTCGGGGAGCATGATGTCAAGGTGCTTCTCGGACATGAATATTACCGTTACAGATATAATTACGCCATGGGTGAGAAGACCGGAATAATGGACGGCATCGACGAGCTTGCTCCTGCTGTCACCACTTCCGGCAATACGAGCTATTCTCACAATTATGCCATTGAATCGTATTTCACAAGGCTCAATTACGGGTGGGGAGACAGGTATTATTTTGATGCGAGCTGGCGTACCGACGGGTCTTCGAGGTTCTACAAGACCGGCAGATGGGGCAATTTCTGGTCTGTGGGTGCGTCATGGAGGATTTCCAACGAAACTTTCATGGAAAAGACCCGCTCATGGCTTAACAACATGACGTTGAAGGTGTCGTATGGTGTCCAGGGAAATGACAATCTCGGGTCGTATTATGCATGGCAGGGCCTTTATGACTATACATGGCCCAATGCGAGCGATGCGGGAGCTTTCGCGTCAAAGCTTGAGAACCGCGGCATCACGTGGGAGAAGAATGCGAACCTCAATACGGGTGTCGAGGCCTCCATGTTCAAGGGACGGCTTTCGGTTACTGCTGAATACTATAACAGGAAGACTTCTGACATGCTTCTTGAGAATCCTCTTGCCATATCAACAGGCTTCACCGGTTATAATGACAATGTCGGTTCAATGAGAAACCAGGGGCTTGAACTTTCACTGAGGGGCACAATATTCCAGAGGGAGAATTTCAGATGGGATGCTACAGTGATGGGGTCGTTCAACCGTAACAAGGTGATAGCCCTGACCACTTCGCAGAATTCGATAAGCGGCGGAGCGTCTGTCATCGAGGTCGGCAAGCCGATTTATACTTTCTATGTATCCAAGCGTGCTGGGGTTGATCCGGCCACCGGAAAACAGCTTTACTATGCCTACTGGACTCCGTCTGTTAATGAGGAGGGACAGGTCGCCAATATGCGTTGTGAGGAATATGTGACGGACAATGTCACCATGGCCAATCTCAGCAAATATTATATGGGCAGCAGGGAACCTGCATTCATGGGCAGCCTCGGCTCTTCATTCACTCTCTTCAAGAATGTTGATTTTTCTTTCCTGACAACATATTCCATAGGGGGAAAAGTGTATGACGGGCTTTACGCCGGTACGATGAGGGTGCAGTATGCCGGTAACAACTGGCACAAGAACATCCTGCGCAGATGGCAGAAGCCAGGAGATGTGACGGATATCCCTATGCTTGAGATAGGAGGCTCGTACCCGACAGATGACAGTGCTCTCGTTGATGCTTCTTACTTTGCTGTCAAGAACATCACTTTAGGGTATACTTTCCCTCAGAAATGGATGTCGCGCATCAGCGTGAAGTCGCTCAGGGTATTTTTCTCTGTTGACAATGTGGTGATGTTCAATCATATGGACGGAATGGACCCGCAATATAACTTCACGGGAAGCGTTTCCTATACATATGCTCCGTCGCGCGCCATGGTGTTCGGACTGGATTTGAATTTTTAATGGGAGTGATTATGAAAAAGACAAAAATATTTGTTTCGCTTCTGCTGGCTGCGTCAGTCTTTTCCGCATGCAACCAGAAGCTGCTTGATTTTTCCCCGACGGATTCCGGGTCGGGCGAGGAACTTCTCAAGGAGGCCTCGACTGCGATAAGTTCCGTAAACGGCATATACCGTTCCATGTGGTCTGCGGGATGGACAACGACGGGAAATACGCACCAGTGCTTCGGCATTTCCGCATATAATCTCGCGCTTGAAGTTATGGCCGATGACCTGATTATGCAGGGACAGGGGAACGGATGGTTCTGGTTTGACCATGTATATAGCGTAAAGTCGTATTATTCATCATCTGCTTTCCGCGGCTATGACGTCTGGTATGCCAATTACAAATGGATTGCGGATGCCAATTACATAATCGCCGCAGAAGAGTCCATGGGAGGCTCCACGGCTGACGTGTCATATGTCGTGGGCCAGGCATATGCCATAAGGGCCTTGGCTTACCTCAATCTTGCGACATGGTTTGCCCGTGCTCCGTATAATCCGCTGGGAGGTACTTCGCGGTGGAATGATCCGGGTGTGCCGGTATATACCGAGGGCACCTCAATCAAGACAGAGGGGAAGCCGCGCGAGAATCTGAGCATAGTGTATGAAAGGATTTCAAAAGATATGGACAGGGCGGTGGAGTTGCTTGAGAAAGGTCAGGGCACTTCTCTTGCCGACAATAACAAGTCGCACATAAGCCTGTATGTCGCTCTCGGTCTTAAGTCCCGTGTCTGCCTTGTCACAGGCGACTGGGAGGGCGCTTATGATGCTGCGATGAGGGTGATAGAGGAAGGGCCTTATGCGGTCGGAGGCCAGAGCGAATTGATGGGCGGAATGAATGACATCAACAATGCCAATGTGATGTGGGGAGCTGGAATCGCCAATTCGGAGCAGTCCGGCGCCTACGCAAGTTTCTTTACCCATATGGACAATGTTTCCGGCTCATATGCTCAGGCGGCTCCGAAGCTTATCAGCAAACAGCTTTATAACCACATCAGCGATAATGACATCCGAAAAAGGTGGTGGAATCCGAATGACAGGGAGAGTCCTTATGTCTCTACTAAGTTCTCGTTCTCAAATGTCGCGGCATGGCTCGGTGATTATATTTACATGAGGGTTGAGGAAATGTATTTTACGGCTGCCGAGGCCGCTTTGCGCAGCGGGGATGAAGATTCGGCCCGCAATCTTATGAATACGGTTATGGCCCCGCGCAATCCCGGCTATAATGCTTCTGCCTACCGGGGGACTATGCTTGGCGCTACTACTACAACGTGGACCGGGTCTTTCCTTGAGAATATCCTGCTCCAGCGGAGAGTGGAGCTTTGGGGCGAATACGGACGTCTGTTTGATGTCCGCCGCCTGGGACAGGGAATTTCCCGGAGCACTGAGGACGGGTTCTCGTCAGACTGCATGACCACCATGAGCCGCAATCGGATAAATATAACCAATCCGGACACATATGACTGGATACTTATGATTCCGAAAGATGAGCTTGACGCCAATCCGAATATCAACGAAGAAGACCAGAATCCGTGATGAAAGCCATTATGAAAAAATTAGAAAATATCATGGCGTCCCTTTTTATTATCGGGGCGTGCGGCATCTTTGCGTCGTGTTCAAAGACACAGGAGGGGCCGATATACAATTCCAATGGAGACGACGGCAAGGAAATCCATTTCATACAGTCGTCCATCGGCAAGGAGTTTCCCTCAGACATGACTCAGGGGACAATTGACGTGCAGATAGCGCGCCCGGGAAACAGGGGCACATATTCCGTGCGGCTTCTTAACCGTGGAGATGATTCAGGACTGTTTTCGGTTCCCGATGTGGTGACTATTCCTGATGGGGAGTATTCTGTGAGTGTTCCTGTAGAGGTAGATCTTTCGAAGCTTATCATGGGCTCTGACATCAGCACTACGCTGTATATCCGTGAGCGTGATGCGTATCTTGGTGACAATAGCGCATATGTTTCGCAATATACGGACAAGATTGACGTTTCTGCATCTTTTGAGATAATATGGGAACCGTATTACAGGACTGACGCTTCCGGTGAGCAGGTGCGCCAGACCGCGACTTTCCATTATAACGGTTTTTATACGGGCCGCACATCGGGTCTTGAGGTGGACAAGGCTGCAGGGGCTGACATCTACCGCATCAATGACTGGGCCAGCGGCGTAGGGTTCAAGTTCATTCTGCGTGAGGACAATACCTGTGTAGTTCCAGCCCAGTCCATCGGATATTTCAATTCGAATTATAATGAATATGTGCAGGTTTCCGATATGGCGGTATATCAGGGTGACGAGAGGATGTATGCTTCTTATCCGTGTACTTATGACGGCAAGGGAACGTTCAGCTTCTATCTGATTTACTATGTGTCCGAAGGATATTTCGCCAAGGGAGAGGAGAGGCTCGTATTTGAGTCCGATGCGGACAGGACGCCTCTGATGGCTATTGATTTTGACGGGATTGAGACGACGGAAACGGGATTCAAGGCCCCGAGGCTGTCGTTCTATGTCAATGAATATGTCAAGTCATACAAAGCAACGGTCGTTTCAGGTGACATCACTTCCGATCCTGCCGCTCTCGCCGGAGTGCGTTCCAAACTTATCGCCGGAGAGGCTCCGGGCCCTTATCCTGTTCTTACCCTGTATGCTGACCATTCTGAATTGTGGAGCGTGCCGGGAGGCAATTTCACTGCTGTCGCCCTGGCATATGATGAGGAAGGTACGCCTTGCGACCTTTATCACAGAAGGTTCACTTGCGACCCGTCCGGCATATATGTGCCTGAGGCAGTGGCATTTGATTTTTACCGTGAGGATTCGTCTCCGGCATATTCTCCTTACACTTCTCTGTTGTGGCATATACAGACGGCCAATGTGTCGGCAATGAAGTATTTGTGCGTCAGGACTGACATTTATGAGTATCTTGTCAATGCCAACCGGGACATGTCCTTGGCGGATTTTGTCAGCAAGAACGGAAATTCCGTTTCTGATGAAATCCTTGCTTCCGCCAATGAGGACGGTTTCACCACGGCGTTCACCAACTTGGTGGAGGGTCTTGAATATACGCTTGCGGTGGTTATGTACAATGAGTTCGGGGATGCTGCCGTTGAGGAACGCAAGGCTTTCACTCTTGGCCGGTCTATTGATGATTTTGACAAGACCAGGACTATGGATGACTTTTTGGGGGCATTCCGTGCAACGGCTATAACGCGTGTCACAGGTGCTGCTTCCACTGCGGTTTCCACAGACAATTACAGGATTGACATTTATCGTCAGAACGGTTCTCAGGTGATAATAAACGGCATGTCCGACATGAGGGACTTCACGCCGGAACTTACTGGCTATTATGACGAGGATATGCATGCGGTAATTGTGGGTACGCAGGCTTGCGGAAAATATCGCGACAATTATGCTTTCCTCGGCATGTCCGACGGTTTTTCAACTTATTGGGGAGGCTGTGAATTTGCAATAGGCTATATCGGTGACACTCTCTACTGGCTTTCTGCTCCGGGGTCTTCGGGCAATGTTTACCAGTACCAGTTCCTGTTGTTCAGCTCTGACCAGCCGACAAGCAATTCATATCTCCGTGAATCAGTAGGGGCAAAGTCCTGGTCAAATGTCAGCATGATTCCGTTTGCGCTTGCTCCGTCTTCCTGCTCCGGAGGCTCTTGCGCGGTACGGACACTATCGCTATCAGGAATCAGCTTCGAATCGCATTTGTGTGACTGACAGCGGTTTTGTGATTGAATCATCCGGACGGAACTCCCGTCCGGATGATTTTTGTTTGCAGCTGATCTTTGCCGGCTGTATGCCTCGCGAAGATGTACTTATATATACAAGATGCCTGGCGGGGAAATATATTAGATTACGATTGCACCCTGTTTCTGAAAGGAAATCTGTGAGAATTTATTATTTTTGTCATTTGGCCGGAAATTTTGGCCGGATAAAATTTATCTGATTGTGTGGATCCAGTGGTAAACCCAATGTTATAATTTTCAAATATTATGTTAAGAATTAAAGTGAAGAGAAATGTTCTTTTGGCAGCGGCAGTGGCATTTGCAGCGTCTTGTTTGTGTGGTTGTGTTGATGATGCGGTTTCTGCCGTTCCTGAAGTTAAGATTGAAATCGTGGAAGTTACTCCTGCGGCGGTGACATTTACAATAAAATCTTCGGATGCTTTAGAAGGTGCTTATGTTGTGGTTGAAGACGGCAAGGATATCCCGTCAGCTGCTGATGTATTGACGGAGGGCACTGCAATAGATGTCTCTGTTCCGGTGACTGAGACTGTGGAAGGATTGTCGCCTTCTACGAAATATCATGTAATCGCTGCTGTGGCCGGAGAGAATGGACAGGTGGTTTTTGACGACGCGGAAGCGGAAACGTTGGAGGAGCCGGCTCCTGCTCCTGTGGTCTTGGAACGTGGCTCGGGAAGGATTTATGGAACAAGCAATAATGTAGGAGTAACGCTTCGTGGTGTTGTGGACGGCATTGACTATGAGCTTTCTCTTGATCTCTATGATGACAGTTGCAGGCAGACCGGTTATTTGGGGGCAGGTACTTATGAATTGAGTTCAGGAAGTGCAAGCGGTTCGTTTAATTCGGAGTATAGCTATTTGCAGATGGATAACGACCAGCATAAGTTCACATCTGGAACTCTTGAAGTCAAGATTGCCGACAAAGAATATTCTTTTGTTCTTGATGTGATGCTCGAAAATGGTGAGAGATTCATTGCGACATATGATGGCGAGCTGGAAGATTTGCCTATCAAGTGATAATTGAAATTATGAAATTATAAAAGGGGCAGGACTGATATTTTACAGCCTGCCCCTTTTTATGGTATTTGTCCGGTTATTTGCTTTCCGCGATGTATTCGCATCTTACTGCAGCGCCGTGGGCGCGATACATGCCGTAGCTTGCGCTGACATATGTGCCGTTGATTATATAGAAACAGCCTGCATTATGTCCGCATAACTTGGTAGTCTGCTTCCAATAGATGCCTTGGCCTCCACCGACAATGTCTTCTGTCGGCGGAGTGAAAACATAACCTAATTTGCCCGCGTCCTGGTCTCCCCAGCGTGTTCCGCACAACGGCCACCAGAATTTTGTGCCGCTTTCTGTGGTATGGGTCTTGCCGCCGTCATTGTTGTCAAAGGCATTGTAATAGCCTACTCCGGACCATGCGTCGTCATGAGGGGTGCGGTAGCCGTGAGGGCATGGGTCATGGTTTGTCTTGGCTGATGTCTGCTCGTCACTCCACAAATAGTCGTCCTGTACCCACATCCAGTCGCGGATTATGGTGTCGGAATATAGGTCATCGGTGGTGTAGATGAATGTTGTCGGGTGCTGGATGGCATATTCCATTGTTCCTATTTCCGGACTGCATAATGCCGTTTCCCATCTTAGACCGTATTTCGGGTTAAGTATGGTGTTTTCAACGGCTTCCGTAAAAGCTGTGTTCTCACTTTTTGCGCCTCCGTAGAACGGGTCTTTGCGTCCCCACTGATATTTGAGCCCATAGGTTAGAGGCCCGTCTGAGATTTCAGATCCTGTGGCGCCGAGATTGCGGTCCATGAAACATGTTCCGTTGTCCAGGTATTGGTGTTCCGGCTTGTCGGTCATCCATATGTGCCAGCTCCATATGATATTCCCGTTTCTGTCTGTAGCTGCAATAAGGGCATTGCCTTTCCCTTCTGAAGCCGTGAATCTGACAATGCCTTTATGGAAACTTACATCGCTGATGAGTCCTTTCCCATTCTCTTTTGTGGACCATACCCAGTCCGCTGATTCTATATCTGTGATTTCAGTTCCGTCAACATGCCTTGCTGCGAAAGAATATTCTCCCTTTTCACTTACGATAAAACAGTTTGCATAAGAGTTTTCTGATGTCAGGTCTATTGAGCCGTCCGGTTCTGGTTGCGGTGCCGGAAGCTCGTTGCATGATGCCGCCAAAAATGTCAAGAACAGAAATTTGGTAATGAAAGATGCAGCTGATTTTAGAATTGTGCTTTGCATAAAAATAAACGATTAAGCTGAGAGCAGAGGCAAGTTTGCTTGACTATGCCGAGGCGAAGTAATTTTTAAATATAAATACAAATATAATAATAAAGTCGAGAGCACAAGCAAACGTTTACTTTAAGTTTTAGACAGTGCAAGCATATATGTCAGCCTCAGTTTAAATATGGCAAAAGATGAAGCAATGGGGTTGGCAAATCATTGAATTGACGAAATAGTTTGCTCTATGGCGTTAGAAGACGTAAGAATGCTTGTATTTTTGGACGGAAATCAATCAGAATTGATTAATTTTGCCGATTGGCTGGGGTGACTGCGTGGCTGTAAGCGGCGGTGCTGAGTTCCTGGCCGCACATGCAGGAATGCAAGATTTAAAATAAAACGATTAAGCCTGGAGCAAAGACAAAACTTGTTTTGACTATGCCGAGGCGAGAGTGATTGTAAACGAAGTTAAAATATCATAATAATGTACAGGACACATACCTGCGGAGAACTCCGCATAGAAAATGCCGGTCAGACGGTTACGTTGGCCGGATGGGTGCAGAAATCAAGGAAACTTGGAGGAATGACGTTCGTTGACCTGCGTGACCGCTATGGCATTACCCAGCTTGTGGTGGATGCCTCTGCTGAGCAGGAACTGCTGGAGACGGCTGCGTCTCTCGGACGTGAATGGGTGATACAGGTGACCGGAACCGTATTGGAGCGTCAGAGCAAGAATCCTAAGATGCCTACCGGAGACATTGAAATAGGCATTTCGGAAATAAAGGTTCTCAACAAGGCCAATACCCCTCCTTTCACAATAGAGGATGACAGTGACGGCGGTGAGGAACTCCGCGCCAAGTACCGTTATCTGGACCTTCGCAGGAATCCGCTTCAGAAGGCACTGAAGCTTCGTCACCAGATTGCTCATGAGGTGCGCAATTATCTGGATGCCATGAATTTCCTTGAGATAGAGACTCCGTATCTCATTAAGTCAACCCCTGAGGGTGCGCGTGACTTTGTCGTACCTTCACGCATGAATCCGGGCCAGTTCTACGCCCTTCCTCAGTCGCCCCAGACTTTCAAGCAGCTTCTCATGGTGGCCGGCTATGACCGCTATTTCCAGATTGTGCGCTGTTTCCGTGACGAGGATTTGCGTGCTGACCGTCAGCCTGAGTTCACCCAGATAGACTGTGAGATGTCTTTTGTGGAGCAGGAGGACGTGCTTGGAACATTCGAGGGCATGATGAGGACTCTTTTCAAGAATGTCCTGAATGTTGAGATTGCAGACAGGATTCCGCGCATGAGCTGGTATGATGCCATGGATTTCTATGGTTCTGACAAGCCGGATATCCGTTTCGGAATGAAAATAAATGAGATAACCGACCTTGTGCAGGGACATGGCTTCTCTGTATTTGACAGTGTTGAATATGTGGGGGCAATCAATGTGGAAGGTGCGGCTGCATATACCCGCAAGCAGATTGATGAGCTGACCGAGTGGGTCAAGAGGCCTCAGGTCGGTGCCAAGGGGCTCGTTTATATAAAGGTAAATGAGGACGGAAGCATCAAGTCTTCAGTTGACAAGTTCTACACTCCGGAGCAGCTTCAGGCTGTGGCGGACCGTCTTGGTGCGGCTAAGGGTGATATGATGCTTGTGCTTTGCGGTGCGAAGAGGAAGACTCAGACCATGCTCGGAGTTTTGCGCCTTGAGATGGGAAACAGGCTTGGTTTGAGGGATCCGTTCAATTTCGCTCCTCTGTGGGTGGTGGATTTCCCTCTGTTCGAGTGGGATGACGAAACTCAGCGTTTCTATGCGATGCACCATCCGTTCACGGCTCCTAAGCCTGAGCACATGTCCCTTTATTATAGCGACAAGAAGGAAGATCTTGAGAAGGTTTGTGCGAATGCATACGATTTTGTCTTGAACGGAACAGAGCTTGGAGGAGGCTCTATCCGTATCCATGAGGCCGACATGCAGCAGAGGATGTTCGAGATTCTCGGAATCAGCAAGGAAGACGCCGAGTACAAGTTCGGGTTCATCATCAATGCATTCAAGTTCGGTGCACCTCCTCACGGAGGCCTTGCATTCGGTTTTGACCGCGTTTGCTCGCTCTTCGGCGGCCAGGAGACAATCCGTGACTATATCGCGTTCCCTAAGAACAACCAGGGCCGTGATGTCATGATTGATTCTCCTGCATATATCGACCAGGAGCAGATGGACGAGCTTTTCCTTGCATCCACTGCTGAGCGTAAGGAAGAGTAAGGGACAAGTCTGATTTATGATAAAAGACGGGCACTCCAATCAGGTGGGAGCCCGTCTTTTTTTGTACGTATGGCTTTCAGAGAAAAACTCAAAATTTTAAAGAAAAAGAAATAAATATAAAAAAGAGAAAAATCTGCGTGAAAAATCTTTAAATCCGGTGATTTTCAGTTGTCTTGCCGCTATGTTTGCCCTGCCGGAAACAGGGCTGCCCGTCATGTGGCTCTGTCAAATATGCATGAAATGAAAATATAAACTACATAAAATACCGGAATATGATGACACAAGAGCCAAGGCCTCGGGGCGGTTATGCAAATCTTACGAACGACTATATGTTCAAGCGGATTTTCGGAAGCGAAGAGTGTAAGGATATACTGATTGCATTTCTGAATTGCATCATCGGGAAAGGGGAAATCACTGAAGTGGCTTTCCAGAATACGGAGCATCTGGGTCCGACCGCGGAAGACAGGAGAGCGGTCTTTGACATTGCGGTCAGGACTCAGTCTGGTGAGGAGTATCTGATTGAGATGCAGCTTGCGCAACAAGCGTATTTCCGGGACAGGGCGCTCTTTTATACGAGCTATCCTGTCATCAATCAGGCATCTCTTGCAAGGGAGAGGCATATCGGGCTGCATGGGGATTCTTCGTGTTTCAGGTGGGATTTCAAATTGAAGCCGGTCAGGTTCATAGCGGTAGTGAATTTCAGGATGGAGCATGTTGGGGACTGGGATGCTGGCAGATATCACTCGTCCTACAGATTGCGTGAGGACGGTACGGGTGAGCTACTTCATGACAAATTGCAGTTCGTGTTCCTTGAATTGGCGAGATTTGACAAGCTGGAACATGAACTCAGGAGCGGTTATGACAAGTGGATGTATCTTCTGAAGAACATGTCGCGTCTGACGGAGCGCCCTGCGGTTTTTGACGAAAAGGAGTTTGACCGCTTGTTTGAAATGGCGGAATTGTGTAACTTCACGGCCGAACAATTCATTAACTATCAGGAGTCTCAGAAGATGATTTACGATTATGAGAATACTATTGATTTCGCACGTCAGCAGGGGTGCGAAGAAGGACGGCAGGATAAGGCGGTTGAAGTTGCGGAGAAACTGATTTCTTTGGGGCTTCCGCCCGGACAGATTGCCGCAGCTACAGGTTTGGGCGAGGAGCAGGTTGAGAATCTGAAACAGAACGGTAAAAGATAATTGCATATGGATTTTTTGGAAGTTATAGAGAAGAGACATAGTGTCAGGAAGTTTTCCGGCAGGCCTGTTGAACGTGAGGTGCTGGATGCTCTCGTGCGTGTTGCGCAGACTGCTCCGTCATCAAGAAACAGCCGCAGCACTGTGTTCATGATTGTTGATGACAAAGATACGCTTGAGGCGCTTTCGCAGATGCGTGATTATGGCTCGTCGTTTATGAAAGAAGCTGCCGCTGCTGTCGTGATAGTGGGGGATGAGACCAAGACGGACCTGTGGGTTGACAATTGTGCGATTTCGGCTGCTTTCCTGCAGTTGGCAGTTACTGCTGCGGATCTCGGGAGCTGCTGGGTGCATGTCAATGGACGTCCACGCTTGAAGAATGAGCCTGAAGGGGACTCTGCATGTGAATATGTGAAGGAACTGCTCGGAATAAAGGATGGTCTCCGCCCTTATTGTGTCATTGCTGTGGGATATCCGTGGCAGGAGCAAGAGTGAAAAAGTCGCGTATAACGTAACGGAAAAATAATTACCTTTGCAAATCGTGGCTTAATGTGGCTGGCATTGGCTGTCAGCCCGGTATGCCGAAACGTTGGATAAGGTAAAACAGTGAAATATGAAGGAAAAAATAACGGCTCTTTTGGAGCAGGTCAACAGTCTATCATGCAAGACTGAACAGGAGATAGAAGAGGCCAGGGTCCGCCTTCTGGGAAAGAAAGGAGAAGTGACCCGTCTTTTTGAGGAGTTCAGGACCGTTGCGCCGGAGCTTAAAAAGGAGTTCGGACAGAAACTCAACGTCCTGAAGAATGCTGCCGCAGCCAAGATTGAGGAACTCAAGGGGGCGGTGTCTGAAACCACCCAGTCTGGGGAAGCTTCATTTGACTACACGATGCCAGGTGATCCGGTTGCTCTTGGTTCACGTCATCCGGTGTCTATAGCACGTGAGGAAATCGTGGGCATATTCCGCAAATTCGGATATGATGTTGCAGAAGGTCCGGAGATAGAGGATGACTGGCATGTTTTCGAGGCTCTCAATTTCCCTCCGGAACACCCAGCACGTGAGATGCAGGATACTTTCTTCATCAGTGAGAGTGACAATCCTGTGCTTCTGCGTACCCATACTTCAAGTGTTCAGGTGCGTGCAATGGAGAAAATGCCTCTTCCGATACGAATCATCTGCCCGGGACGCGTGTTCCGTAATGAGGCCATTTCTGCCCGTGCGCACTGCATCTTCCATCAGGTCGAAGGCCTGTATATTGATGAGAACGTCACATTTGCAGATATGAAGCAGGCTATCCTGCTTTTTGCCCGTGAAATGTTCGGGCCGCAGACAGAGATCAGGATGCGTCCGTCTTATTTTCCGTTCACTGAGCCTTCGGCTGAGATTGACGTAAGCTGCAACATTTGCGGAGGAAAAGGCTGCAACATATGCAAGGGAACCGGCTGGCTTGAGATTATGGGTTGCGGAATGGTTGACCCTAATGTTCTTGAGGCGTCGGGAATAGACAGCAGCAAATACAGCGGTTTTGCTTTCGGAATGGGAGTGGAGAGGATTGCGATGCTCAAGTGGCAGGTGCGTGACCTCCGCAATTATTTCGAGAATGACCTGCGCTTTTTGAAAGAATTTGAAACTTCGCTTTAGTAATGATTAAGTGCTGCCTGCATAAAAACGGGCGGCACTTTCTATTATGCGCATGAATTATGATTGACAAGATTTTGGAATATAACGGGAGATTTGTCGCGGAAAAGAAATATGAGCAATTCATAACCGACAAGTATCCCAACAAGAAGATAGCTATCGTGACCTGTATGGACACGCGTCTGGTGGAGCTTCTGCCTGCCGCTCTCGGATTCAGGAACGGGGATGTGAAAATCATCAAGAATGCAGGAGGTACTATAACTAATCCTTTTGACAGTACTGTGCGCAGTCTTATAGTGGCTATATACGAGCTTGGTGTTGAAGAGGTTATGATTATAGGTCATACGGGCTGCGGTGTCCAGGGAATGGACAGTGCGCAGATGCAGCATCTTATGAGGGAGCGCGGGATTCCGGACAGCCACATAACACTCATGAAGCACTGCGGGATTGACCTTGACCAGTGGCTTCATGGTTTCGATGACACTGAGTCCGCCATACTTGAGACCGTTGACCTTGTAAGCAACCATCCTCTGATTCCTAAGGATGTTGTTGTGAAAGGCTATATAATGGATTCAGTTACAGGAGAGCTTAATCCGATAGGCTGACCCGTTTGTCCTCCGGAACAGAGACGCACCCTGACGTATCAGAATCTCATGGTTGCGCGTACGGGGTAATGGTCAGAGATGAACGGTATTCCTTCATACTCTTTTCTTATCGTCTCGAATTCTGTGCATGACGAGAAGCTTGAGTAGTAGATGTAATCTATTGTGAGGCCTCCGTAGCCGTTCGCTTTTAGATTGTCACCCAATGCGGCAGTGGAAATAGGTTTCTGCCACCCGTTGAAAGAGGCAAGGGTGTCGGTCTTTTCCGCATGTAGTCTTGCGCTTTTCATTATCTTGTTGAGGTCATCCAGGGCCGGATTGTCCGGTGTGACATTGAAGTCTCCCGTAAGTATCATCGGATATTGCTCCGGGTTGATTTTGCCTATTCTTTCAACAATGAGCTTCAGGCCTTCGCGCTGTGCTGTCAGGCCGACATGGTCGAGATGCGTATTGACGTAATAGAATTTCCTGCCGCTCGGCACATGTTCCATAAGTGCCCATGTGGCTGTTCTCCTGCAGGCCGCATCCCAGCCGAAAGAAGGTTCTTCTGGAGTTTCCGAGAGCCAGAATGTACCCCAGTTCTCAAGATTTATCGAGTTGCGCTTGTAGAAGATGGACATATGTTCTCCTTCTTTGTCCCCGTCTTCGCGTCCGACCCCTATGCAATTGTAGTCCTTACAGTGTTCTGAAATGTACTGCAGCTGCTCTGGATAAGCTTCCTGCACACCGAAAATGTCCGGTTTGCAATCTTCTATCATGGCGCTTGTCGCAGGACGGCGGTACATCCATGAATTTTCCCCGTCATCTGCTGCGCCTTGCCGTATGTTGTATGAAATTACTGTCAGAATGGAGTCATTGTCATTGCCGCATGATGCAAAGGCAAAGGAAACGGCAAGGATTATCAGTAAAAGTCGTGTTTTCATGATATTTAAAGTCAGACGGAGACAAATGTCAATTTTATTTTTTGAAAATCAAAAGGAAATGAGAAAAACATTAACTTTGTAAACTATGTTATAGCCTTTGATGGATGATATGAATATGAAAGCTAAAATATACATTTTGCCTGTAGTGTCTGGAGCGGCAGCCTTGTCATGTACTGCTGATGTTGATCAAAAACCCAACATAATCCTTATCGTCGCTGATGATTTGGGCTATGCTGACGTAGGCTGCTATGGTCAGGAGCTGATAGAGACGCCGTGCATTGACGGATTGGCAAGCCTTGGAATGAGGTTCACACAGCATTATTCCGGAACGGCCGTCTCGGCTCCGTCGAGATCTTCGCTGATGACAGGTATGCATACAGGAAATACTCCTATAAGGGATAACGTGGAGTTTCAGCCGGAAGGGCAGCAGCCTCTTTTCGGTGAAATCGTGACTATGGCCGACATGCTTGGAGATGCCGGATATGTCACGGGAGCTTTCGGAAAATGGGGACTTGGAGCAGCGGGTTCCGAGGGTGATCCTAACAGCCGCGGATTTGATGAGTTTTTCGGCTATATATGCCAGAGGCAATCGCACAGGTATTTTCCTGAGCACTTGTGGCACAATGGTGAGAAGGTTGTGATTAACCCTTCCGGAGAGCCAGCTGTGAATTATTCCTGTGATGCCATCCATAAAAAGGCGATTGAGTTCATAGAGGACAACAAGTCCAAACCGTTCTTCATGTTCTATCCGTGCGTGCTCCCGCATGCCGAGCTTCTCATGCCGGAAGGTGAGCTGATGAATAAATACCGCGGAAGATTTGAAGAGACTCCGTTCGGCGGTACAGGAGCCGGCTCGGAATACGGCAGTCCGGATTTCAATGTGGCATGCTATTGTCCCCAGCCGGAGCCTCGGGCTACATTTGCGGCTATGGTCAATCAGCTTGACGAATATGTGGGTGACATTGTGAAATGCCTTGAACGTAACGGGCTTGCAGACAATACCATAATCATATTCACCTCAGACAACGGACCTCATGAGGAAGGCGGTGCAGACCCTGCATTTTTTAAAAGCAACGGAGGCTTGCGCGGCATAAAACGCGACTTGTATGAGGGCGGCATAAGGGTCCCGTTTGTCGTGAGATGGCCAGGCAAGGTCGCTGAAGGCTGTGAGTCTGACATGGTTTCCGCATTCTGGGACATCATGCCTACGCTTGCGGAAATCGGAGGGGCGGAATTGCCTGAAAATGCAGACGGGTTGTCTTTGGTTCCTGTTCTGACAGGAAATGCTGATGCACAGAAAGAACATGATTATCTGTATTGGGAGTTTCATGCTGAAAATGGAAAGCAGGCCGTGAGGAAGGGTGATTGGAAAGCAGTAAAGCTGAATGTCAAATGTCCGGATAAAACAGTTGTGGAGCTGTATGACCTTGCTTCAGACCCGTATGAGCGGAATAATGTCGCTGCTGAGCATCCTGATATTGTCATGCAGTTGACCGCCTTGATGGATGAGGCGCATCACGATAACGAGGTCTTCACATTGTAGCAATGGATTTTCGGCAAGCGGATATGATAAAAATGAATGCAAGGGAATTTTTGTCAGGAATAGCCGGAACCCTGCTGGCCGTAGCGATGCTTACGTCAGCTTGTGAATCCGCATCTGCTGTTGAAATACCGCAATACGAGTTCCATTCTGTGCCGAATACCGCCTATTATGGCGGGATACACGGCATTGCCAAGGATAAGGTTGGCCGGATATGGTTCAGCGGTCATGAGGCGTTGTGCCTGTATGACGGAAACGGCTTCAGGAGAATGGAAGATGAGGTCATGGAAATCGCTCCCATGGACCCTTGGAATTTCGGTGAGGTCAAGATTGCGGGAAGTGAGGGCCGTCTTTTTATCGGGAGCAATCACGGACTCATCATGTTCAGTTATGAGGACATGTCGTTTGACTGCATCTTCCCCGGCAATATAGGTCCTTTTGACGTTACGGATGACGGAAAAGTATGGATGGTCCGTGACGGGCGTCTTGAAATGTTCCTTGCGGACAGCATATCCTCAGGCGTGGCCGGACTTGGGCTGATGTCCGGGCTTGCTCCGGATGAAGCGGTGTCTTCTGTCTTCTGCTCCGGAAATGAAGTCTATGCTTCTGTCAGGAATGTCTTGATGAGCTATTCTGCCAGGACCGGGACTTTCAGACGGTTTGCAGTTGTTGGGGGTGATGATACGGAAATAAAGGACGTCCTGAGAGTCGGCGACACTGTATATGTGCTGACTTTGATGGACGGCCTTTTCAAGTGCATGCCTGACGGGACTGTCGGGCTTTCTTCTGCCGGCAGCATGATTTCAGACCGCTCGTCAGGAGCGAAGGTCATGTACGCGGACCCTGCGGGAATCATATGGATTGCGACTCAGGCGGGCCTTCTGCTTATGGATCCGGTTTCGGAGGAGACCAGGCTGCTCAGGATGGACCTTGGAGGCAGATATTCCCTGCCGAACAATTCCGTATGGTCGATATTCCCGGACCCGGACGGCGGGCTGTGGATTGGTACTTATGGAGGAAAACTTGCATATTGCACTTTGTCTGAGAATGATGTGAACGTCTTTTCCGCGCGTCCCGGAGGCCTGTCTCACCCTATTGTGAGCTGTTTCGGGGAAGACCGTCACGGTAACCTATGGGTCGGGACCGAAGGAGGAGGCATTTCGGTTTTGGACAGGTCTTCGGGGGAGTTCAGATACCTTATGCAGTCAGATGGCAGCGGGCTTGCATCGGATTTCATAAAGAGGATACGGAAAGATGAGGAAGGACGCATGTGGGTGGCGTCGTTCAATGGGGGCGTCCAGGTGTATGATGAGAAGACGCATCGTTTCGTGAAAGTGGCGGAGTCCTCGTCACAATATCCCTTGAGCGTATATAATTTTCTCCGTGACGGTGAGGGAGGCCTTTGGATGTCAAGTCCGGATGAGAATCTGAAATATGCCTCAAAAAGCGGCGGGAAAGTGGAGTCGCGCCTGTTCATTGACGAAAAAGGCATGAAGACATCCACTCAGGCGGAAATGATTTTCTTTGATGACGCTTCCAACCTGTGCCTTCTTACGCATTCCGGTCTGGTGGTCGCTGATATCTCTTCCGGAAAAATAATGCGCCGGCATTATATCGGAAATAGCCCTTTCCCAGTGAACAGCTTGATTTCTTATTGCAGGACTTCTTCCGGAGATATCTGGTTTGGAACGGGGGGGGGTGGAGTAAATGTCCTCCATTCTGACGGTTCGTATGTGAATTTTGCTGATTCTGCGGGAAATACCCTTTATGGCAGGACTGTGTTCGGGATAGTTGAGGACGAGGTTTCCGGTGACCTTTGGCTAAGCACGGATGACGGGATTCATGTCTATTCGGCAAAGTCTGGCCTGTTCTCCAAATCCAGCATAGACAGTGACGAGAATTGCGGCTCATATTATATAAGGTCATATTTCAGGACTTCCGCGGGGGAGATATTGTTCGGAGGTACCGACGGTTTCATTATGTTCACGCCCTCCGGCATGACATCCAACAGGCAGAAACCGGAAGTTTTCTTTACGGGCCTGTTCATCAACAATGCCATGGCTGTTCCAAAGGAGAAGAACTCGCCGCTGGACAAATCCATTTCCGTTTTCGGGTACTCCTCGGATGACGCGCCTGTGGTGCTTTCGCACAGGCAGTCGAATTTCGGTGTGCTCTTGTCTTCGGACAGTTACCTGAATGCAGACAAGAACAGGTATGCATACCGTATGAGAGGCCTGTCAGACGATTGGATGGTGCTTCCGGATGGACAGAGAGCTGTTTCCTTCTTTAACATGAGACCAGGAAAATATGTGTTTGAGGCCAAGGCTGCGAACAATGACGGGATATGGGGAGACAAGGTTACTTCCCTGTGCTTTGAGGTGCGTCCTTCACCGTTCCTTTCTCCGCTGGCCTATGTGCTTTATGCGCTCCTGGTCATGTCTGCCGCCTTTGCATGCTGGCGTTTCTTCACCAACAAGAAGATTCTTGAGCAGAAGCTCGAACTGGAGCAGATAAAGGAGGAGAACATGAGGCAGCTTACCCAGGCGAGAATTAATTTCTTCACGAGCATATCACATGACCTCAAGACGCCTCTGACTCTCGTGGTTGACCCTCTGAAGCAGCTCAAGGAACATCTTTCCGAAACGTCGGCCGCAATGAAATATGTACGGCTGATAGAGCAGAATGTCACACGTATCCAGCGCATGATCAGCCAGCTGCTGCAGTTCCGTGAGATTGAGAGCCAGAGACTTTCCCTTAACCATCAGCCGGGAGACCTTGTGCGCTTCATCGGAAACATATTCTCGCTTTTTGAGAACATTGCCGGCGGCAAGGACATTGAGACTGGTTTCCGGAGCAATACGGAGAGTTTCTATACCCTGTTTGATTATGATGTCATGGAAAAGATTGTCACTAATCTTGTTTCCAATGCTTTCAAATACACTCCGAGGGGATGTTTCGTGGGTATTGAGGTTATGCTGCACCCCGAGGATGGGCCGGCGGAAAAACTGACGGGAAAAACCGATGGGAAAAGCCGGTGGATTTCACTCATCGTGACCAATACCGGTACTGACATACCAGAGGACAGGAGGGAGCACATATTCGATGCTTTCTCAAAGATTCCGTCAGCGGGCAATACAATGGAGAGCAGCACGGGACTCGGGCTTGCAATCGTGAGGGAGCTTGTCAGTGAGCTCGGGGGCAGGATTGTGCTCAAGTCGGAGAATGCCACTGTCTCATTTGAGGTGCTGCTTCCGTTTGTTCCGGAAGGTGAACGGCGGGACGACACGGACGGAAGATATGAATATGCGGTATCAGAGGCGGATAACCTCATGTCTGAGGCTTCGTTTGTGGAGTCTGAGGGCAAGGGGTTGCGTAAACCTAATTCAGTGGTCGTGATAGAGGATGACGTCAATCTGAGGAATTATCTTGAGATGAGGCTGTCAAAGAAATATAATGTCTATACGGCGACCAATGGCACTGACGGCATGGCAAAGACTATAAAAGTCAACCCCCAGCTTGTGGTGACCGACCTGGTGATGCCGGAGGCGGACGGCTTTGAGGTGTGCACAAGGATACGCTCGGACCTTAGGACAAGCCACATTCCTATAATAATGCTTTCCGGTGCCGGCAATAAGGATGACAATAAGGTGAGGGCTATGGACTGCGGGGCAAGCGTTTTCATGGACAAGCCGGTGGACATAGACTTCTTTTTGAGGCAGGCTGACAATCTTGTCGCCGAACAGCGTAAGCTCAAGGAGATATACAGCAAGAAATATATTGCGGAGCCGTCCAAGATTACGATTTCGTCCATGGATGAGGAACTGCTCAAGAGGGCCATGTCCAACATAGAGAAGAATATGGACAATTGCGGTTATGACGTTGATGCTTTCGTCTCGGACATGGCTGTCGGCAGGACTATTCTGTACAGGAAAATCAACGACATCACGGGGATGTCCATAAAGGAGTTCATCATGGATGTGCGCCTGAAGAGGGCGGCGCAGCTTCTGCGTGAATCCGGCTATACCATATCTGAGATTTCCGTCATGACAGGCTTCGTAAATCCGAAGTATTTCAGCATCTGCTTCAGGCGTCACTATGACATGACTCCGAGCGAATTCAGGAAGGGCAAGAGTACATAAAAGGTTTCATTTCGGTTGATTTTCGTCCTGTGTACAAAATGAAACCATTTCCGTATGAATGGTGTCCGTCGTTTTTGATGCTATATGCGACATTTGTGTCATACCACACAATTGACACACGCAAATGACACCATTCAAATTATCCCGCAGCTTCGCGGCAGGTCAGATTCTGTTGTACGGACTCTTCTGCATGGTTCTGCTTGTTTCCTGTGCTCCTGAAAACGGAAAGGAAGGGGACATGACCGGGGAACCGCAGGGAAAAACCGTCACGGTATCTCCTGACAGGACCACGATGTTCCGCAATCCTTTCTCCGGATGGATGATATATTCCGGTCTCGGAAACGGTATCAGTGAAAATTTCTGGGAAAGATACGACAATTTCCCCTCTTCAAAGGGAACGGTGAATGTCCCGAGGGACTACGCCCCTATATTGCTTATAAGGGTGATATGGGCGGAGGCAAACCCTCAGGAGGGTGTTTATGCGTGGCAGGACGGCTGCGATACCCCTCAGGCCAGGAGGTTCAAGATGCTTGTCAAAGGAGCCAGGGAAAGGAACATGAGGCTTGCATTCAATTTCGGTGCTGACAGCCGCGACAAGCATGACAACGCGTGTCCGGAATATGTCCGGGAGAAAGGATGCAAGGTTTTTGAGTCACAGACCGGTTCTGCCAAGGTCTGGACACCATATCCGGATGACCCTGTATTCCAGGAATGCTATGCCGGATTCATCCATGCTTTCGCACAAGAATTCAACGACCCGGACATAACTGCTTTTGCCGGGGGCTTTGGCATAGGCAAATGGGGGGAATACCATGCTTGCATATATTCTACAGGAGACGACTCTCCGCGCGAGCAGGTGTTTGATTTTCTGACCGACACATTCGTGAAGGAGTTTACGAGGATTCCGATTACGCTCAATGCACACAGATGGATAGGCACGGGAGTGCAGTGGGACGGGGACAGGTTCGACCCTGATTCGGAAAGATTGGTGCAGAAAGGGGTGGACAAGGGATTCTCGCTCCAGAGCGCGGCTTTCGGGATGAAGACATGGTTCGGAAACTGGGAGAAGTCCATGCTTTTCAACAACAGATATGATGTGCCTGTCGCTTCTGAGGGAGGATGGGTAAAGGCGTCGCATGGTGACAATTATAAGGGAGACGGATACAGGGACTGGGCGGATGTACGCAAAGGTGAGTTTCTTGACGCCCAGGGTTCATGCGTCAATACGATGGACCTGCGCTATAATGAAAGCCTTGAGGTCAGTGAAGCCTGGTCATGGTTCAATGAGGCATACGAATATGTTGAACGCTTCATACAGGAGGGCTGCTACAGGATTTATCCGGACCGCCTTACGCTTCCGGAGAGTTTCAGCCACGGTGACAAGGTTGCAATCTCCCACAGGTGGCAGAATCTCGGATGGTCTTATTGCCCTACCAATATAAAACAATGGGAAGGACGCTACAGGACGGCCTTTGCACTGCTTGACAAGGAGACTCTTCAGCCGGTTTCGATAAGGTTTGATGAGCAGGCAAGGCCTTCTGACTGGATTAAGGGAAAGCCGAGAAGCTATGTGTTTGAGACGGTCTATGAAGATGTGCCGCCCGGAGAATATGCCTGGGCGGTAGGCATTGCCGACGCATGGAAGGACAACAGGCCGGGGATATTCATTGCTGCAAAGCAGAATGTGACCCCGGACGGATGGCTGAGGCTGATGGACGTGACAGTTGAATAAACAATATTAATCACATTATTAACAACTTCTATGTTTCTAAGTAAATACTCAAGGTTTTTAAGGCGCGGCCTCTTGCTGACGGTACTTGTTGCCGGCAGTGCATTGTGGGGTTCGGCGCAGCCTCGCGGCAGTGCATCCCCGGAGGGGAACGGCCTGAGAGTAATCGGTAACGTTACCGATGAAAAGGGTGAGCCGCTCGTGGGTGCCACTGTCTATGCGAAAAATGACAAGAATGTGAATGCCATCACTGACCTCGACGGAAATTACTCCATTGCCGTTCCCGAGAAATGGACGGTTCTGGTCTATGACTTTGTCGGCTTCGTCACCAAAGAGGAGACGGTCGGTGAACGCAAGGTCATCAATGTGGAGCTTGCTGAGGACATCGGACAGCTTGATGATGCCGTAGTCGTGGCTTACGGTACGCAGAAAAGGGAGTCTGTCGTGGCTTCCATAACGACTGTGGAGCCGCAGGCCCTGAAGGTCTCGACAAGCCGTTCGCTTACGAACAATCTGGCCGGAAATGTTGCCGGAGTGCTTGCCATTCAGCGTTCGGGAGAGCCCGGATATGACAATTCGACATTCTGGATACGAGGCATCTCGACTTTCCAGGGAGTCGGCGGTGACCCGCTTGTGCTTGTGGACGGAATCGAGAGAAGCCTTGACACAATAGATGCCGAAGAAATTGCATCTTTTTCTGTGCTTAAGGATGCGGCCGCAAGTGCCGTGTATGGAGTGAGGGGAGCCAATGGAGTCATCCTCATCAACACCAAGCGTGGCCAGGCCGGAAAGCCGAAGGTTACATTGAAGGCTGAGTTTGCAGGTACGCAGCCTGTAAAGCTTCCCTCTTATATCGGTGCGGCCGATTATATGCAGCTGCTTGACGATGTGCTTGTTGACACAGGCTCTCTGCCTATGTACACGGACCAGATAGCCAAGACGCGTGCCGGCTATGACCCGGACATTTATCCGGACGTGAACTGGATAGAGGCAATATCGAAGGACTGGGCCAACAACCAGCGTGTCACTGCTGAGATAAGCGGAGGTAATGAGAGGGTAGTGTATTCGATGGTGGCCGCAGTTTATAACGAGCGCGGAATACTTACACGTGACCTGAGCAAGGAATGGGACCCTTCCATAAAGTTGCAGAGGTACAACGTGAGGTCAAATGTCGACATCAAGATTACGAACACTACTAAGCTCCGAATCAACATCGGAGGTTATCTGCAGGAGCGCAATGCCACTCCGGAAAGTGTCAGCCTTATATTTGACAGGGCTTTCCGTGCCGTTCCGTTCAAATTCCCCGTGCAGTATTCCACAGGTGAGATTCCTGGCAACGAGGAGTCCAACGTGTGGGCCATGGCGACACAGAGGGGATACAACAGGACTACGGCGAGCAAGATAGAGACTCTCGTCACTTTGGAGCAGGACCTGAAGTTCATCACCGAGGGCCTTAAAGTCAGGGGAACATTCTCATTTGACCGCTATTCTACCGGAACTGTAAGCCGTTCGATGAATCCTACAATCTACAATCCTGCTTCAGGACGTAATGAAGACGGCTCACTGATTCTTACAGTAAAGAGCAACGGCAGCAACACTCTCGGCCACTCTTCTTCAGGAACTTTCGGCAACAAGAGCATATACATGGAAGCCGCATTGACTTACGACAGGACTTTCAGGAAAGACCATGCGGTGTCCGGCCTGCTGCTTTTCAACAGGAGGAACTATGACAACGGAGACAAACTTCCTTACCGTAACCAGGGACTTGCCGGAAGGGCTTCCTATACTTATGCCAACAGGTATGTGGCCGAATTCAATTTCGGATATAACGGCTCGGAGAACTTCGCTCCTGGAAAACGGTACGGATTCTTTCCTTCGGGAGCATTGGGATGGGTTATTTCTGAGGAGCCTTTCATGGCTTCGGCAAGACGTGTGCTATCCAAGCTCAAGATTCGGGCATCGTACGGCCAGACCGGAAACGCCTCGCTTGACGGAAGACGTTTCGCTTATCTGTCCACAATCACTGATGACTGGAACACTCTCGGAGAGTACAGGTGGGGCTATGAGTCCAATTACAACAAGAACGGTATGGCGGAAGGCGACTTCGCTGTTCCTGACCTGACATGGGAAAAGGTGAACAAGGCCGACGTCGGTTTCGAAATAGGTTTTCTTGACGGTGTGGCGGACCTCCAGGTGGATTTCTTTGACGAGAGGAGAAACAATATCTTCATGGAGAGGACATCCATACCTGCCACCGCAGGTTTCATCAAGGCTCCTTGGCAGAACTTCGGAAAAGTGAAGAACCAGGGCTTTGACATGACCCTCAATGTAAGGAAGCAGTTCGGACGCGACTTTTTCCTCAGCGTCATGGGAACCTTGACATATGCCCACAACACCATCGTGGAGATGGATGAGCCTAAGGCGGTCATCGGCACCAACAGGGCGCAGACAGGTCATCCCGTGGGCCAGCTCTTCGGATATATCGACGAGGGCCTATATACATACGATGACTTCGTGGATGTGGAGAACGGCATTCTCAGGCCTGACCTTCCTGTCGTGACCCTTGTCTCGAAGGTGCGTCCGGGAGACATAAAATACAAGGATGTCAACAAGGACGGCAGGATTGACGTATATGACAAGTCTCCGATAGGAGGAACGAAGAATCCTGAGCTTGTGTATGGCTTCGGCTTCACATTCATTTGGAAGGACCTTGACATCTCGGCCCTTTTCCAGGGAGTGGGCAAGACATGGAATATTCTTTCAGGAAACATAATCCCTGCTTCCAACAAGGGAACTACCTATAATATCTTCACCAATTACAATGACCGCTGGACAGAGGCGAATCCGAGCCAGGATGTGTTCTATCCGCGTCTGGACTACGGCACAAACGCGAACAACAGCCAGCAGTCCACATGGTGGCTCCGTGACATGAGCTTCCTAAGGCTCAAGAATGTCGAAATAGGCTATTCGCTGCCTAAGAGGCTTGCTGAAAAATCGTTCATATCAAGTGCCAGGGTGTTCCTAAGGGGAACCAATCTGCTCACATTCTCAAAGTTCAAGCTTTGGGACCCGGAGCTTGCTTCTGCCACAGGCGCCGCATATCCGGTGATGAAATCCATGTCGGCCGGCGTCGAGTTCAAATTCTAATCATTGTCTGAAAATGAAAAACAGAAAATTACATATACTGATTGCGGGAATCCTTGCGGCTTTTTCCATTGTTTCCTGTGACTATCTTGACAAGCAGCCGGATGACCAGCTTGACATTCCGGCGGCTTTTGAGAACAAGAGCAATCTTGAACGCTGGCTTGCCTACATTTATAACGGCATCCCTACGTTCTACCACTATGACGGCGCCATTGCGGTGGCTGATGACCTGACTCCTCCGGTCGGCTGGGAATCGCAGGGCTTCAAGGCCATACTTTACCAGAACGGCAACTTCACTCCCGCCCAGGGAGGAATCATAGGCTATTGGAACGAATTTTCAAAAAGAATCCGCTCTGCCTACATCTTCATTGAGAACGCTCATCCGCTCTTCGATGTTTCCGCAAAGGAAATCGAATGGATGAAGGCCGAGTGCCGTTTTTTCATAGCATATTACCATGCGATGATGGTCATGACATACGGAGCCATTCCTATGATTACGGAACCTGCCCAGGGAACAGATGCCTCGGATATGCAGCTCAAGCAACAGCCTTTCTACACTGTGGTTGACTGGGTGGCCCAGGAACTCAGGGAAACGGCGGAGATTCTACCTTCCTCATATGAGGAGGCCAACAAATATGGAAGGGCCACTTCTCTGATGTGTCTTGCCATCCGTGCCCGTCTGCTTACTTTCGCCGCAAGTCCGCTTGTTAACGGCAATCCGGACCTTTCCGGTTTCGTGAACTGCGACGGAGTGCAGATTTTCAGCTCGGAATATGACCCGGAGAGATGGCGTGCGGCGGCAGATGCCAACCTTGAAGTCATCGAGGCGGCAAAGGAAAGCGGCTACGACCTCTATGTCGAAAGGCTTGATGACGGTTCTGTGGACCCTTACATGTCCTATATGAAGGCTGTCCTCATGAGATATGACCAGGGCAACCATGAGGTGCTCTTCCCGAAGACATACGACAGCGGTGCTTATTTCGACAGGCAGTGCAATCCGCGCAGCATGGGAGGAGCCGGAGCAATCGGAGTGACGCAGAACCTTGTTGACGCTTTTTTCATGAATAACGGACTCATCCCGATTACAGGATATACGGAGAACGGAAAGACACCTGTAATCAACGGTGAGTCAGGATATTCGGAGACCGGCTATTCGGCGGAGGCAATGAAAGCCAAGACAAGATGGTTCTATGCTGAGCAGGGAGCGGCAGAGGGAGCGAAGAAAGAGTATGTCATCACTACGGCCGGAACCTACAACATGTACTGCAACCGTGAGCCGAGATTCTATGTGTCCGTTCTTTACAATGAGCAGTACCACTGGGGAAAAGACAAGCACAAGTCATCCAACAAATTCACTGACTTCTTCTCGGGAGGACAGGACGGAGGACCGAGCCACGATTCACCTACGGCAGGATATCTCGTGAGAAAGATGGTCGATCCGTCAGCAATACCGAGCGACGGTTCGGGAACTTACAAGACGCGTCACGGAGCTATATACCGCCTTGCCGAGGCTTATCTTTCATATGCCGAGTGCCTTAACGAGTACAGCATATCAAGAGGCACATATCCTGTGAACCAGGCGGAAATACTCAAATACGTCAACCTCATCCGCGCAAGGGCCGGAATACCTCAGTATGGCACCGGAACAGACAGCGACGGAGTAAGGATGATTGCTCCTCCTGCCACTGGCGAAGAGCTGCGTGAACTTATAAGACGCGAGCGCAGAGTTGAGCTGAACTGCGAGGCAGGCAACCGTTTTGATGACCTGCGCCGCTGGAAACAGGCCGAGACAGTGCTTGACGGGCCTTATTACGGAATGGACTCGCGTGCAACCAAGGCCAATAGGGATGACTATTACAAGAGGACGCAATACCAGACAAGGCGTTTCATCAGCTACTGGTGGCCTATTCCTCAGGATGATATTGACAAGAACACCAATCTCCGCCAGCTTCCGGGATGGTAGAGGCACGGCCGGGAAAACGGAAAAGTTTTTTAATGTTTTGAATATGAGACTCAAATATATGATAATGGCGGCAGGCTTTCTTGCGCTTGCCGGCTGCAGCAAAGGAGGGTTCCAGGGGCCTGACAGAAGCATGTATGACGTTACTGAGACCATGACCCTTGAAGTGTCCGCGGAGCAGGTGGTACTCGATGCCGAGGCTCCGGATGAGATTGCACTCTCATTCTCATGGACTCCGGCGAGGGAGATGTCGGACGACTATATCGTCACATATGTCACCTATCTCGACATAGAGGGAAACGATTTCAGCAACAGCGTGAGAGAAGTCGAGGATGACGGTGTGTATTATAAGGAATACACCAACCAGCAGCTCCAGAACCTGCTTGTTGACAAATGGGGCAAGAATTATTCACGTGCCGTGAACATGCAGTTCAAAGTCATAGCCAAATGGGACGGCGGCACGAAGTACATAATGCCGGAAGTGCGTACTGCCGGGGTCAGCGTGCGTCCTTTCCGTCCTCTGACTTTCGATGCAGACAGGATTTTCCTTTCTGGAGAGGCTGTGACCGGAACGACAAAGCAGACCATGCCCAAGACCCCGGAGAATGAGTTTGTCTATGCGGAAGAGGTATGGCTCCAGCCGGGAATGATGACGATTCCTATCGAATATGAAGGAATCACCTCGTACATATGTCCGGCGGAGGGCAGTGTGACCGTTCCTGACAATGACCTTCAGGAGGGCAGGCCTGCATCTGTGGAATACGCCGCTGCCGTGAAGGCCGAGCCGGAGAACGGGGAGACGATTCCGTCATGGAACATTCCTGCAGAGGGCTGGTGGCGCGTGATTATAGATATCGAGAACAAGACCGTCAGATTCTTCTCGCCAAAGAACAGGCTTGAGCCTCTGACAGTGGAGTTCGGATATGAAAACAAGCAGAACTGGATTCTCACGAAGACTCTCGGGGCCGGAAACTATTATATCAACACCATGACCGGTTGGGACAGCTGGAAAGGCAAGGCGTTCCCGTTCGTGGTTTCCAAGACAGATCCGCAGATTCTGATATGGCAGGGCTCGTCTTTCACAATCAACGACGGCTTCTGCATAAAGGTGGCCCAGAATGCTTCTGAGGTCGGGCTTGAGCAGCTTGATTCCGGCGGAAGCGACCCTACCAAGGACAGCGCGACGAATTTCATATCGAAAGTTCTTGCATTCGTGCCTGCCACGGAGCCTGGTGTCGCTGTGACGGCCGATATAGAGCTTACTATGGGTGAATGGCTTCCGATGGCCCAGGCTGTGAACAACAGGAAATGGAAACCTGCCGCTGGAGGAGCCAAACTCGGAAAGATTACCATAGATGTCAGGAACAACATGATACGTTTTGACTGATGATTTGACTTTGGATTTAAGAATTGCCTGCCGGTGTTCCCGGAGTCCCAGGAGTCTTGGGGGCTGCCTGCAGGCAAATCAAAAATGAATTTGAGATGAGATATAGAATCAAGAATGCTGTTTTGATGTTTGCGGCGATTGCCGTTTCAGCATGTGCCTGCGGCAAGGAGCCGGCGGTAACAGGAGGAAAACCTGCTGAAATAGAGGGAAATGTGGTGGTGAAGATAAGCCCGGACAGGACTACCGTGCTCAGGAATCCGCTCAACGGATGGGTAATGTATGTCTCCGGAACGGCTGACCCGTCATATTTCGATACGAAGGTTTATGTGGCTGACCTCGGGAAAGAGGTGCTTGTCAGGGACTATGCCTCTGCATGCTATATACGCACAGGCTGGAAAAACCTGAATCCTGAAAAAGGCGTATATGCCTGGAACGACCCTACGAGCGATATATACAAATTGGTCAAGAGGGCTGAGGAACTGAAGCTTCCGATAGCGTTCAGGGTGGTTGTTGACGGACGTGACCAGAGGGAGAACACTCCCCAGTTCGTGTTTGACGCGGGAGCCGAATATTGGCTTTCTGACAGCAGGTTTCCGGACAGGAAGACTCCGCTTGCCATAGACCCGGTGTGGAGGAAGCATTACGAGGAGTTCATAAAGGCATTTGCGGCTTATTTCAATGACCCGTCCAAGACAGCTTTCATAGACGGCTACGGGCTCGGCAAATGGGGTGAGGGACACAATGTATGCTATGAGCAGAACAATGCCGTGACTTCCAGGACTTCGGAATACAAGGCCGAGACTATGGAGTGGATTACCGGACTTTATGCGGAAAATTTCACGAAGGTGCCGCTGGTCATCAATTACCATCGCCAGATAGGACATCCTGTCAGTGAGGGCAAGTCTCCTCAGCCGGACAGCGAGGATGTGCTTCAGATAGCCATAGACAACGGCTATTGCCTCCGTTCAGATGCTTTCGGCATGAACAACCAGGACTGGGGCTATAATGACTGGGAGAAGGGATATGTAATGAAGTGGAGCAACAAGCTTCCCATACTGATGGAGGGAGGATATATCGTGAGCAGCCATTCGTATTGGAATGATCCGGCGGGATACCGCAAGGACCATCCGGAGGATGTGCGCGAAGGAGAGTTCCAGGCATCCATGGAAGCAAAGGTCAATATGATGGATTTCCGTGTGGGCGGCGAGACCAAGTCATGGTTTGAAAACTCTTTCTCGCTTGTAAAGCGTTTCAATGCCGAGGGAGGCTACCGTCTCTATCCGACGCAGGTTTCCGTGCCGTCCGCAGGGACTTTCTCAAGCCGCGTCACATTGGGGCACAGCTGGGCAAATCTCGGATGGGGCTATTGTCCTGTGAATATCAGGCAGTGGAATTACAAGTACAAGGTCGCCTTTGCCCTTCTGGACAGCAAGGGAGAGCCTGTGAAGGTGTTTGTTGATGAACAGACTGATCTTTCGCAGTGGCTGAAAGGCGAGGTTACGTCATATACGTTCGATGTTGACATAAAGGGTGTGGCCGTCGGTGCATACACTTGGGGAGTCGGCATCGTGGACACAACGGAGGACAACAGGATAGGAATCCGTGCGGCTGTTGCGGCAAGCCAAATGACTGACACCGGCTGGGTGCGCGCAGGGACGTTCACCGTTACCGCTGAATAATGAAATGAGAAACACATAATTGATTACACTGAATATGAAAAAGGTATTTTTGTTTTTTGCATCTGCAATAGCTGCGGCAGGGCTTTGCATTTCCTGTACGGATCTTTCGGGAATCGAGGAGCGCATTGACACTCTTGAAGAGAAGATGGCTTCCATGATAAATTCCGTAATGGCTCTCAATGAGAATGTCAAGGCCTTGCAGGCTTTCAGCCAGTCCGGCCAGACGGTTAAGGAAATCCGTCAGGAAGGAAACGTATATACTATCGTGCTTGGAGACGGCTCTGTGCATAATATTACCGTAGAGAATGGCCCTGTCCTTCTGGATGTCGGCATAGACGAGGAGGGCTACTGGACTCTTGACGGCAAGAGGATTCTTTCGGACGGTGAGCCTGTGAAGGCTGTCGGAGAAAAGGGTGACAAAGGCGACAAGGGAGACAAAGGTGATGACGGAGCTGCCGGAAATGACGGTGAGAAGGGAGAGGACGGCGCGGACGGAGCAGACGGTGCCGCTGGAAAGACGCCTATATTCGGAGTTGATTCTGAGGGTTACTGGACAGTGAAATATGATGAGAATGAGGAGCCGAAGAGGATTACTGACGAGAACGGAGGCTATGTGCTTGCGGTAGGCTCGGCGGGAGGTGACTCTTTCTTCAGGAGCGTCACTGTTGAGGACGGCTATCTTACCATAGTGCTTGCCTCAAACCCGGACAAGTCTTACAGGCTGCCTATCGAGGCCGGATTCCGTATAGAAGTGGCTTCTGACATTGCCGCAATCATGCCTGGCGAGACCGTGGACATTCCGTTCGAGGTTGTCGGCTCTGATGCTTCCACCCGTGTTTTTGTCGAGACTAACGGAGGATATGAGGCTGTTCTGAAAGAGGGCGCTGTCTCCGTGACTGCTCCGGCTGAGCTTCCGGCGGACGGCTATGTTATACTGAAGGCAATCAGGAATTCGGATTCTTCCATTAAGGCTGTCTGCATCACGTTTGAGGCAGGGGAGTTTGCATATGTAGTTGATGCGCAGGAGATTGCCAAGGAGGGAGGAAATCTGAACATAACCGTCACAACCAATCTGGAGTATTCCGTTTCCATTCAGGAAGATGTTGACTGGATTCGCATGGCTCCGCAGACAAAGGCTGTCATTACTGAGGTCGTGAGCTTTGTTGTGGATGCCAATGAAGGCGCAAGGCGTACAGCCCTAATCAGCATCGTGCCTGTGCAGGGTGAGGCCTATTCGGTGAGAGTCGTGCAGAATGGATCTGATGATGTGATATTCGAGGATGTTGACCTTGCCTCTGTGGCCAAGTTCATGATTGGGGGAACAGCTTCTGGAGAAGCACCGGTAGAGATGGTGCAGACGCTTGAGAATGAGGATGTTTTCGCGTTCTATGGCGACCTGGAGGCCGGAGAAATGCATGTGACCATGCTTGACGGTGAGAATGCCGTGCTCGGTGCAGTGGTTCCGGCAGAAGGTACAGACATCAGTGCTGGGCAGGCTTTGGCTTTTGACCAGGATTTCGTGGATTCCGGCAGGCATTGGGCCATCCCTTCGGACGGAAAATACCGTGTTGTCCTGAACCGTGCTTCCGGTGAAATCACAATCTATGATGCAGCCGCTGACCTTCAGCCGTGGTCTGCCGTATTCCATATAAATAATCTTGAGGCTAACGGAACTCTGAAAACGACAATCACTGACAAGATTTATCTGTATGGTGACATTTCTTGGGGTGGCAAGGCGGTTGCTTTGGAGCAGTCTCCAGCTGACCCTCAGGTTCTGTACTATAAGGGCGATGCCCTGAATTTTGCCCGTGTGAACTTCAAGACAGGAGTTTCGGCTGCTGATTTTGAAGTAATCGCAGAGGGAAAGGAGTCAATAAACGTAAGCCGTATTTATACATTTGCTCCAAGCGACAAGAGTTTGTGTGTCTCTATTAACGGAGGCTCAAATACTGCCGCGCCGATAAATGTCGGTGAGTGGACGCCGATGTCCGGAGGTTCTGACTGGCAGAGGGGACAATATTTCCATCCTGTGGACCGTTATGACGGGGATACTCCTCATTTCCAGGCTACAAAAGTCAAGTTCATCCTTGATTTGAGGAATATGAGGGTGAAGCTTATCCAGTAGTGCTGTATGAATATGACAAAAAAGATATTGCACGGCCTGGTGTGCAGGACTTTTGCCATGGCCGCCATCGTGTTGGCTGTGGTAGTGTCCTGCACCAAGGCCAATCCTTATGAGGGTCTCTCGCTTGTGCTTTCCGGAGTGCCCGAAAACATGACGGTGGGGGAATCTGCCCAGGTTTCGGTTGCGTTTTCCGGTGCTTCTTCAGCTGCTGCGACATATAAATGGATGTCGCTTAACCCTACGGTCGTTTCTGTGACGTCTGAAGGCGACAAGGCCTCTTTGAAAGCCATGAAAGGCGGCCGTGCGGTAATTCTTGTCTATCTTGCCGAATGTGAGCAGGTCTCTGCAAGGGCTTCCGTAGAGGTTGCCCATGAAGGGGACGGGGTGCTCCGTATTCTCGCAATAGGCAACAGCTTCTCGCAGGACGCCGTGGAGCAGTATCTTTATGAACTTTTCCGCAATGACGGCCAGGAAGTCATAATAGGCAATCTTTATATCGGCGGGTGCGACCTTCAGAAGCACTTCAACAATATAAGCGCCGACAAGGCGGCATATGAGTACCGCAAGATTGTCAAGGGACAGAAGACCAACAGGAAGAATGTGAGCATATCAGAGGCCCTTGCGGATGAGAATTGGGATTATGTGAGCCTGCAGCAGGCCAGCGGGCTTTCCGGCAAATATGAGACATGCTCTCCTTATCTGCCTGAGATTCTGAATTATGTACGTTCCCGCTCCCGTTCCGATGTGAAAATGATATGGCATTCCACCTGGGCATACTCCAAGACTTCCGACCATGCTGATTTTCCGAAATACGGCAATGACCAGATGACGATGTATGCTGCAATTTCGGATGTCGCAAAGAAAGTCATGGATAATCCGGCATATTCATTCGACCTGCTGGTTCCTTCAGGGACTGCGGTGCAGAACGGACGCACATCTTCACTCGGAGACACTTTCAACAGGGACGGATATCATCTTGAGACGACATTCGGACGTTATACGGCGGCATGCACATGGTATGAGGCGATTTCAGGCAAAAATGCGGAAGACAACGGCTATGCTCCGTCTTCGGTGAATGCGGACAAGCGCAGAATCGCCCGCTCGGCAGCTCACAATGCTGTGCAGAATCCTTATTCTGTCACGGATATGTCAGCATTTTGATGATGTTTTAGTTTAAAAGTTAGTAGTTCTATGATATTTTTGCGGCAGAAAGGCCCGGACATGATTCGGGCCGTCCTGCACGGCAAGTGAGACCCGGCCGGGGCGGCTGCTTCAAACGTATGTGCGTCAGGCCCGTATAATAATAAAAGGATGAAGAGACATTTTATATATGCATTTTTGTGCTGCTCATTTATGGCAGCGGCCGGCATCGGAGCAGGTGCGGCGGACTTCTCCCGGTCTGAAACCGGGAACGGCTCCCGGGAGGTACATGTCATTTCCGGGGAAGATGAAGCCAAGGCGGCCGAACTTGTCGGCAGGATGACCCTTGAGGAGAAAATTTCCTACATCAGCGGTCTGAAGTCATTTTATATCCGTGCCGTTCCGAGGCTTGGGATTCCGGAGATAAGGATGGCGGACGGGCCGTGCGGTGTGCGCAACAATACTGAAAGCACATTGTATCCTTGCGGCATCTGTTCGGCAGCGTCATGGAACCGCGGGGCTGTGGAGCGTCTTGGGCATGGCCTTGGAATGGATGCCCGTGCCAGGGGAGTCGATATAATGCTCGGCCCGGGAGTCAACATCTACCGCGCTCCTATGTGCGGCAGGAACTATGAATATTTCGGAGAAGACCCGTATCTTTCAGGTGAGACTGCCAAGCATTATATCATAGGAATGCAGGAGGAGGGCGTGATGGCGACCGTGAAGCATTTTGCAGCCAACAATCAGGAATACGCCCGCCACAGTGTCAGCTCGGATGTGGACGAAAGGACTCTTAATGAAATCTATTTCCCTCCTTTCCGCAAGGCTGTCCGGGAGGCCGGTGTCGGGGCTGTGATGGACAGCTACAATCCGGTGAACGGGGTGCATGCCACTGAGAACAGATGGATGAACGTGGATGTGCTCAGGGGCATGTGGGGGTTCCGCGGTATCGTCATGTCTGACTGGACTTCCACTTATTCCACTGCCGGAATCGCAAACGGAGGACTTGACCTTGAGATGCCAAAAGGAGTGTTTTTTACTGAAGAGAGGCTCAAGGCTGCGATAGACAGCGGCATCGTGCGCGAAGAGGACATAGACCTTAAAGTGCAGCATATCCTGCAGACATTGATTTCGTTCGGCATGCTTGACGGTCCACGTGGCGCTGACACGTCCATTGACGAAGATTGCGAATATTCCCGTGAGGCTGCTCTTGCCGTGGCCCGCGAGGGAATCGTGCTTCTCAAAAATGACGGTGGCAATCTGCCTTTGAAAAAAGGGCGTGTGCTTGTCATGGGACCGAATGCCGACCGTGTGGCTACAGGCGGGGGAAGTGGTTTCGTGACTCCTATCAGGGCCGTGTCCGCATATCAGGGACTTGCCGCTGCCAAGGGGGCGAAAAATGTTGCCCTGCTTTCTGACGGGATGCTTTATGAGGACATTTCATCCGAGATATTTGCTGACGAGGGCATGACGGAAAAAGGGTTCAGAGGTACTTATTGGCCTGTTTTGGGATTCAAGGGAGAGCCTGTCATGTCACGCATAGACAAAAATGTAAGCTTTTTCTGGAAATACGGTTCTCCTGCAAAGGGAATCCCGGATGACAAATTCTCTGTGGCATGGGAAGGTGTCTATAAGGCTGAGAAGGACGGTGTAGTGCGCTTTTTGATGAGTGGGGATGACGGATACCGCCTTTTTGTTGACGGTGTTCTGCTCGGAGGCGACTGGGGCAATCATTCCCTTTCTTCAAGGTCCGCGTTCCTTGATGTCGAGTCCGGCAGGAAATATAAGATAAGGTTCGAGTATTTCGACAATGCCGGAGAGGCTACGGTAAGCCTTCAGGCCGGAATCATGAATGAGAAACTGCTTGAAGAAAGTCTTTCGGTGGCTTCCCATGTGGTGTTTTGCGCAGGTTTCGACAGCAACAGCGAGGGTGAGGGCTTTGACAGGAGTTTCTCGCTTCCTGCTGAGCAGAAAAGGCTTATAAACCGTGTCGCTTCATCACACGGGAATGTGACTGTAGTGGTGAACGCCGGCGGAGGTGTGGATTTTCGCGGATGGTCTGAAAATGTCAAGTCGGTACTTATGGCATGGTATCCTGGCCAGGAAGGGGGAACGGCCCTTGCCGAGATTCTTACGGGCAAGGTTTCTCCGAGCGGCAAGCTTCCTATTTCCATCGAGAAGAGCTGGGATGACAATCCTGTGCGCCACAGCTATTATGAGAATGCCAAGCAGTCAAGGCATGTCGAATATAATGAGGGCATATTCGTGGGTTACCGCGGGTACGACCGCAGCGGAATAGCCCCTGAGTATCCGTTCGGATATGGCTTGTCCTACAGCACTTTTGAATATTCAGGAATGTCAGTCAGGAATCTTGGGGACGGGAGAGTCCTTGTGGAGATTGACGTGAGGAATTCCGGCAAGACGGATGCTTCGGAAGTCGTGCAGGTCTATGTGCGGGATTGTGAATCGTCTGTGAAAAGGCCTGCCAAGGAACTCAAGGGATATGAAAAGGTATTTCTGCGCAAGGGTGAGACAAGGCGTGTCAGCGTGGTTCTTGAAAAGGATGCATTTGCCTTCTATGATGTTGATATTCATGACTTCCGCGTTGAACCGGGCGATTTCATGATTTTGGCCGGAGGCTCTTCTGCCGACCTGCCTTTGTCTTCGGTGATTCATATTGATTGATTTTATCTGAAAAGGAACGGTGCTTATGAGGAACAGGACAATATTGGCGGTGTTGCTTTTCTTTATGTGCGGGGCAGCTGCCTTTGCCCAGGGGATTCTTGTGGAGGCGGAGAGTTTCCGTGAGAAGGGAGGATGGGCCGTTGACCAGCAGTTCATGGACAAGATGGGTTCCCCGTATCTGATTGCCCACGGGCTCGGGATGCCTGTCGCTGATGCGGTAACATCGGTAAGCATACCTTCGAAAGGGACCTGGCATGTCTATGTGAGGACTTACAACTGGACGTCTCCATGGACTTCGCAAGAGGGGCCAGGCAGATTTGCCGTGAAGATTGGCGGCATGGAGCTGGAGAATGAGCTTGGCGGGACCAGTGACGGCTGGATGTGGCAGTATGCCGGAAAGGCAAGGCTTCCGGAAGGGGAGGCCGTGTTGTCCTTGTGTGATTTGACAGGCTTTGACGGCAGGTGTGATGCGCTGTTCCTTACCAGGGACCGCCATGCGGAACTGCCTGACGGTGGGGATGCTCTCCGTTCTTTCAGACGTTCCGTGTCGGGATGTCCTGCCCCGGATTCAAAGAAATATGATTTTGTTGTCGTAGGTGGAGGAATCGCCGGTATGTGTGCCGCTGCAGCCGCTTCCCGCAACGGTCTGGAGGTGGCGCTTGTGAACGACCGTCCTGTGCTCGGTGGCAACAACAGTTCGGAGGTGCGCGTGCATCTTGGAGGTTATGCGGAAGTCGGTCCTAATGAGGGGCTTGGCCGCATGATACGTGAATTTGGCCATACTAAGGCCGGTAATGCCAAGCCTGCGGAACATTACGAGGACGGCAGGAAACAGGATTTCATTGACGCCGAGGATGGAATCACGCTTTATCCGAATTGCAGGGCCGTGGAAGTGAGGATGGACGGCCACAGGATAGAAGCTGTGCTGATACGCCATATCATGACGGGAGAAGAGCATTGGCTTGAGGCTCCGCTTTTCTCGGACTGCACAGGAGACGGGAGCATAGGCTTTCTTGCCGGTGCGGATTTCAGGATGGGACGTGAGGCCCGGAGTGAATACGGTGAGTCGCTTGCCCCTGAAGAGGCTGACGGGATGACCATGGGAGCTTCCATACAATGGTATTCGGAAGATATGGGACAGCCTGCATCTTTCCCGGAATTTTCATACGGAGTGCAATTCAATGAGGACAATTGCGAGAAAGTTACCATGGGGGAGTGGAAATGGGAGACCGGAATGAATCTCGACCAGATTGAGGATGCCGAGAGAATCCGTGACTATGGCCTCTTGGTGGTATATTCCAACTGGAGCTTCCTGAAGAATGGTCTGAGGGACAATTCACGCTGGCGGAACCGCTCGCTCGGATGGGTAGGCTATATTTCCGGCAAGCGTGAGTCACGGCGTCTGATGGGTGATCATGTGCTTTCCCAGAATGACATAGACCGTAATATTCCTTATGATGACGCTTCGTTCACTGCCACTTGGGCGATAGACCTGCATTTCCCTGACCCGGCCAATTCGGCGGCATTTCCCGGAAACGAGTTCAAGGCGGCGACTGTACATAACTGGATTTATCCTTATGCCGTACCTTACAGATGCTTGTATTCCAGGAATATAGACAATCTTTTCATGGCGGGGCGCAATATAAGCGTTACGCATGTTGCTCTCGGAACAGTGCGTGTTATGCGTACTACTGGCATGATGGGCGAGGTTGTCGGAATGGCCGCTTCAATATGCCGCAGGAACGGATGTTCTCCGCGCAGCGTATATGAAAGTCATCTTGATGAGCTTAAGGTCATGATGAAGGAAGGAGCCGGCAGGAGAGAAGGACTGAATGACCAGGATTTCAATCTTCCGAACAGGCTTCTGGATGCTCCGGCGGCATCCGGATACAGCCGAATGGACGGTGATACGCTTGTAATCGGGAATAGGCTCATTGAGAGGAAATATCTGTGGAACGGCGGAAACCTGATGACTTGCAGCATATGTGACAAGAATACGGGAGTCTTGCGCAAGAGTGTCTCGTTGAGACCTGACTTTTCCATTTCTGGCGGCCTGCATGCCGGTACTGGCGCATCATATGTGGCGGAGAATGTTCCTGCCGATGAAATCAGCCCGGCTTTTCACAAGGTTATTGTCAGGTATTCATTGGGGGATTTGAATGTTCGCCGCGAGTTTCGTGTATATGCCGATGTGCCTGCCATAGCCTGCGATACATGGCTGAACGGCACATTGGCCGGTCTTGCTTCTTCAAAGGAGGTCTCAGCTGCAGACAGGAAGAACATAGAATCTGCCGCAGATATGAAGACCAGGCCTGTTTCCGCTGTGCTCGACCAGCTTGATTTCGGCGGGAATCACTGGCATGCGAAGGCTGTGGAGTTCTGGGACGTGACAGACTGGAACAATAATCTTGTAGCCGAGAGGGATGTGCTGTCATACAGGAAAAGCTCTTACAGGGGCAACCTGCTTTTTGTCAGGGACGGCGTGTCGGGTGACGGTTTCTTTTTTCTGAAGGAAGCCCCGTGCTCTGCAACGCAGCTGGCATATTCTGGGGCGGACTTCACGGCTGATTTCGGACATTTCTCGGTTACTGGACTCGGAATCGTTCCGTCTGATGTAAGTCCTTCTGAGTGGACCAAGGTGTATTCATGTGTCACAGGAGTGTTCTCTGATGGCGAACTTTCAGCGCTGAAGGCCCTGAGGTCGTATCAGAAGCAGCTTAGGAGACATCTTCCCATCAGGGATGAGATGGTCATGATGAACACTTGGGGCGACCGCAGCCAGGATACCAAGGTGAATGAGGGCTTCTGTATGGAGGAGATAGGGAAAGCAGCCCGTTTGGGAATGACTCATTTCCAGATAGATGACGGTTGGCAGGCAGGAAAAAGTCCCAATTCGGCCTTGGCTAAAGGTACTTTCAAAAATATACATGACAATCCTGACTATTGGACGCCAGACCCGGTGAAATATCCGCGCGGACTTACCCCTGTGGTCGAAAAGGGCCGGCAGCTCGGTGTTGAGGTCGGGCTTTGGTTCAATCCGAGCGTGCAGAATGACTTTGAGGACTGGAGGAAAGATGCGGATGTGCTTGTGGGACTTTATGAGAAGTACGGGATACGTGTATTCAAGATAGACGGGCTTGCAGTGCCTTCGAAAAAGGCGGAGGCCAATCTGCACAGGCTTTTCGGGAATGTCCTGGAGCGTACCGGCAACAATGTCATGTTCAATCTCGATGCTACGGCAGGACGTCGCGGAGGCTATCACACTTTCTGCGGCTACGGCAACATTTTTCTGGAAAACCGCTATACGGACTGGGGAAATTATTATCCTTATCAGACTTTGCGCAATGTCTGGATGCTTTCCAAATATGTTCCGGCCGAAAGGATACAGGTAGAGTTCCTGAACAAATGGAGGAATGCGGACAAATATGAGGGTGACCCGTTTGCGCCGTCAGCTTATGGCTTTGACTATCTTTTCGCCACGGCTATGGCTGGGCAGCCTCTTGCTTGGATGGAGGCTTCCAATCTGCCGGAGGAGGCGTTTTCTGTCCGCCCTCTTGTGGACAAATACAAGGAGGTGAGTGCGGATTTTCATTCCGGGATGATTTTCCCTGTGGGCGATGAGCCTTCGGGACGTTCATGGACAGGTTTCCAGTCGATTGTTGATGAACTGGGCGGGTATATGCTGATTTACAGGGAAGCTTCGGATTGTGCCGTGCAGTCTGTCAGGACATGGCTGCCGGAAGGTGCGGAGGTGTCATTTGAGCCGGTGCTTGGGAGCGGGGAACCTTTTGTGGCCCAGACCGGTGCCGGCGGCTCTGTACGCTTTGAATTGCCTTCGCAGAATTCGTTTGCGATGTACCGTTACAGGATTATGCGGCCTGTTGGGCAACGTTAGGTGGGCTGCCGGATGGGTTTCCGAATATTGATGTTTAAACAGTTGTGGTTTACGATAAAATGAGAGTTTTAAAGAACATGTTTCTGAAATGCATGCTTGCGGCTGCGGCGATAGTGACGTCGGCGGTTATGGAGGCGGCTCCTTTCATGACAAATGTCTATGGAAGGGACTATGTGCTGCTCAACGGGAAATGGAGCGCTTTCACGGACCTTTATGACCAGGGACGCAAGATGGAGGTTTACAAAAACCGCAAACCGCAGTCAAACGAGGAGTTCTATGAGTATTCGTTTGACGGGGCAATGCGTCTTGATGTGCCCGGTGACTGGAACTCCCAGTATCCCGAACTTAAATATTACGAAGGTACGATGTGGTATGCCAGGCATTTTGATGCGCCAGCCCCCAATTCTTTCCGCAATCAGGATTCCGAAGCCGCTGCAATTACGGCGACCGGAAGGGCATTCTTGTATTTTGGGGCAGTAAGCTACAGGTGCATGGTCTATCTGAACGGTGAACTGATAGCTTCCCATGAGGGCGGATTCACTCCTTTTCAGGTGGAAGTGACAGGGCTGCTGAAGGACAAGGATAATTTCCTGTGCCTGGAAGTGAGCAACCGGAGGACTCCGGATGCGATTCCTGCCATGAATTTCGACTGGTGGAACTATGGGGGAATAACACGTGACGTTATGCTCGTTTCAGTTCCGCAGGTGTTTGTAGAAGATTATTTCATCAGGCTTGACAAAAATGAGCCGGACCTGATACATGCTTCTGTAAAGCTTTCATGCGAAGTTGAGCGGAAGGTTGTCGTGGAGATTCCAGAACTTAAGGTCCGCCAGGCCATAATGACGGATGCATCCGGTTGCGGTGAAGTGTCGTTCAGGGTGAAAAAACTGAAAAGATGGTCGCCTGACGCCCCTAAGCTGTATGATGTTTCCGTAAGCGGAGAAACAGACAGGGTCTGCGAGAAAATAGGTTTCAGGAATATCGTGGCCGAGGGCGAGCGGATACTTGTAAATGGTGAGCCGGTTTTTATGCGCAGTGTTTCGTTCCATGAGGAAATACCCCAGCGGATGGGACGTGCCTTTTCTCAGGCTGACGCCTCTATGCTGCTTTCCGAGGCTGCCGCGTTAGGCGTGAACATGGTCCGGCTGGCCCACTATCCGCAGAATGAATATACGGTCCGGCTTGCTGAGCAGATGGGCATATTGCTGTGGGAGGAAATTCCTGTATGGCAGGGAATCAATTTTACGGATGAGGGTACGCGTGCAAAGGCGCAGACAATGCTGTCCGAGATGATATACCGCGACAGGAACCGCTGTGCTGTGGGATATTGGGGAGTAGCCAATGAGACAAAGCCTTCCGCCGAGCGCAATGCGTTTCTGGATTCGCTTCTTCATACAGGACGCTCAATTGATGCCACAAGGCTTTATGTGGCTGCCTTTGACCTTGCTTATTTTGAAAAGTCCACGGGACATTTCGAGATGCATGATGACTTTATCTCAAATCTTGACGTGGTTGCCGTGAACAAATATATGGGCTGGTATCATCCGTGGCCTGTCAATCCGTCAGATGCCGTTTGGGATGTGGCTGCTGGACAGCCGCTCATAATTTCCGAGTTCGGCGGAGAGGCTCTTTACGGCCAGTCAGGTTCCGATGAAATGGCGGGTTCATGGAGCGAGGACTATCAGGCCAGGCTCTACCATGACAATTTGGAGATGTTCCGCCATATCCCGAATCTTGCGGGAGTGTCTCCGTGGGTATTGTTCGATTTCCGGTCGCCATACCGCTTCCATCCTTCGAACCAGGACGGCTGGAACCGCAAGGGACTTGTCTCTGACTGCGGACAGCGCAAGAAGGCGTGGTATATCATGCGTGACTGGTATGCGTCCATATCCAGCGGTGAGTGAACGGTATGGGAAGCGTTCATCAGTGCCTTGTCGGTATAAGGGTGCATGGATTAGGAGAGATTTATTGTAAATGATTAATGATATGAATTTCAAGAAATTGATTACAGGCCTCATTATGGCTTTCATGTGGTCTGTGGCCACGTCTGCGTATTGCAAAGGTAGTGACGGTGCCATAAGGATACTTGCTATCGGGAACAGTTTTTCCGAGGATGCCGTGGAGAATTACCTGTGGGACATCGCTGCGTCTGACGGAAAGACTCTGATAATAGGCAACATGTATATCCCCGGCTGTCCGCTTGAAAGGCATCTCGGAAATGCGCGTGCTGACAAGGCGGAATACCGTTACCGCAAGACGGGCAAGGACGGCATCAGGGTGCAGAAGGACAAGGTTGCTTTGTCTGAGGCCCTTGCTGACGAGGATTGGGATTATGTCAGCTTTCAGCAGGCCAGTCCGCTTTCCGGGCTTTATGAGACCTGGGAGGCATCTTTGCCTGAGCTTGTGTCATATGTAAGGGAAAGGGTGCCGAAAAAGACGAAATTCATATTGCACCAGACATGGGCATATCAGGGTGATTCCCGCCATAGCGGATTCAGCAATTATGGACGTGACCAGATGAGGATGTGGGCGGCCATAACGGATGCAGTGCAAAAGGCGGCGAAGTCACAGAAGATAAAGACGATAGTGCCGTCCGGAACCGCTGTGCAGAATCTGCGTACATCCTATATAGGAGACCATGTTACACGTGACGGCTATCATCTTGACAAGCTGATAGGGCGGTATGCGGCGGCATGCGCATGGTACGGGACGCTTGCCGGAAGAAGTGTCCTGGGAAATGCCTATTGTCCGGAGGGGCTGTCTGAGGATGGCAAGAGGATAGCTCAGAGGGCCGCCCATGAGGCTGTGCTCAGGCCTTTTGAGGTCACGTCTCTCAAGGACATGCCGGAGAATATCCTGTATAAGGACGCTTCCGCTCCGGTGGAAATGCGTGTCGGGGACTTGCTTTCAAGGATGACTATGGAGGAGAAGGTGCTTCAGCTGAACCAGTATATGGTCGGGGTGAATGACAATGTCAACAATATCGGGGAAACGGTTGAAAAGATACCTGCTGAGTTGGGTTCGGTGATTTATATACATGACGATGCAGACATGAGGAATGCCTTGCAGCGACATGTAATGGAAAATTCACGCCTGGGGATACCTATGATTTTCGGTTACGATGTCATACACGGGTTTAGGACCATTTTCCCGATTCCTCTCGCCCAGGCGGCGTCGTGGAATCCGTCTGCTGTGGAGAGGTCATGTTCGGTGGCGGCTGCCGAGTGCAATGCCTCCGGTGTTGACTGGACATTCTCTCCGATGGTTGATGTTGCCCGTGACGGCAGATGGGGGCGTATTTCGGAAGGTTATGGCGAGGATCCGTATGCGGCTTCGGTATATTGTGCGGCTGCAGTGAAGGGATACCAAGGCGATGACCTCGCAAAGAAAGGCACTGTAGCGGCTTGTCTCAAGCATTATGTAGGCTATGGGGCATCTGAGGCCGGTCGTGACTATGTTCCGACAGAAATATCCCGTCAGAGCCTTTGGGATACATATCTTCCTCCTTTCGAGGCAGGTGTAAAGGCCGGTGCAGCCACGCTCATGAGTTCTTTCAATCTCATAAGCGGTGTTCCGGCGACGTCCAATGCCTATACGCTGACTGAAGTTCTCAAAAAAAGATGGAGACATGACGGTTTCGTGGTGTCGGACTGGGATGCAGTGAAACAGATAGTCAACCAGGGTGTTGCCCCTGACGGCAAGGAAGCCGCAAGGCTCGCTTTCAATGCCGGCGTGGAGATGGATATGGTTGATGACCTTTACAGGAAATATCTGCCTGAGCTGATACGTGAGGGTAAAGTCAGTATGGAGCTTCTTGATGAATCAGTGCGCAGGGTACTCCGGGTGAAATTCCGCCTCGGTCTTTTTGAGAATCCGTATATTGCCGAAGTTCCTGAGGACGAGAGGCTGCTTCTTCCGGAATATCTTGACCTTGCAGAGAATGTGGCACAGGAGACGATGGTGCTTCTGAAGAATGCCGGCGGGCTGCTTCCTCTGCGTCCGGACGGGGCAAGGATAGCAGTAATCGGTCCTCTGGCCTCTGACAGTGCGCCTCTTATGGGCAATTGGGCCGGCCGCGGAAGGGTTGAAGAGATAACTTGCATTTACGATGCCCTCGTCAAGGAGTTCGGTGAAAAGGCCGAGTTTGTCCTGGCCAAAGGATGCGATTTTGATGGCTCCGATGAGTCTGGTTTTGCTGAGTCTTTCGGTGCTGCCGGGTCTTGCGATGCCGTCATTCTGTGCCTGGGTGAGAAAAGGGACTGGAGCGGAGAGAACTGTTCCCGTTCTTCCATAGCATTGCCGGTGATTCAGGAAAAGTTGCTTGCCGCTGTGCATGCTGCAGGAAAGCCCGTCATTGTGCTGCTCTCAAGCGGACGTCCACTTGATCTTACGAGGATTGAGCCTATGGCTGATGCTATGCTTGAGATATGGCAGCCGGGAACGATGGGAGGACATGCTGTGGCCGGCATCTTGTCCGGACGCTACAATCCTTCAGGGAAACTTCCTGTGACATTCCCTTACACGACAGGTCAGATTCCGATTTATTATAACCGCCGTAACAGCGGCCGAAGGGGCACTCAGGGCCTTTACAAAGACATCACGAGTGAGCCTATGTACGAGTTTGCACATGGCCTGAGCTACAGTGAGTTCTCTTATTCTCCTGTGACTCTGTCCTGTGACAGCGTTTCAGCTTCAGAGAAAATCGTGGCGGAGGTGACGGTGACTAATACAAGCGATGTTGACGGAATGGAGACGGTTCACTGGTTCATATGCGACCCGTATTGCTCCATAGCCCGCCCTGTAAAAGAACTGAAATTCTTTGAAAAACGCCTGATAAAAGCCGGTGAAAGCAGCGTATTCCGCTTCGAGATAGACCCGTGGAGTGACCTCAGTTTTGTTGACGGTGACGGCAACCGCTTTTTGGAGCCTGGCGAATATCGGGTTATCGTCAAGAATCAGAAGATAGAGTTCATGCTGGTAGAGTAAACTGTTTTGGTGGACGGCATGCAAGTTTGTGATTGTCAGTGTGTCGTGTCTGTCGGGGAGTTGGTGCGGATGGTATGATTCATTGTTTCTGGCTGATTGGCGATGTACTGCCATTCCGGTCGCTGAACGGCTCGTGCCAATGTGGCTCTGTTGCGCATTATTAGGTTATGGGGTCTTGTAATGAATTGTTATTCAGTATGTTGCAAAACAGTATGCTTTGTATTGAGCATGCTGTTTTGCAAATTTTTGATATTCAGTGAGTTGTGGGCGCCCATATATTACCGCCTGAACGCCTTCATGATTTTGTCAATCTGCTTGGTCACATGTTTTTCATTTGTCGGGTCCGCTTCTTTTAAGGATTTGTTGTAGAAGACAATCTGGCTTGTCTCTGAATCCCAGATTGCTACATATATGTCGGATTTGAATTTGAGCGGGAATGAATATACGGAAACCATTCCGAGTGTCAGGACTGTGGTGAGGACAGCTATTGCCGTTCCTTTTGCGACTCCTTTTGACCAGTTGCTTTTGTCCCGTGTGAAACCTTCCGAAAATGCAATCAAACCATATCTGTATCCTCCTGAGCGGAGAAGGCTGTCAAGCTGGTCGGGCATGTTTGCATATGGAGCAGATTTGGCATTGAGTCCGGCCAGGCTCCTGATTGGTCCGGCCAGTCCTTCGAAGGCCCCTTGATAATCTGCATTTATATGTCCGGTCACTCCAGGCACGGCTGCCTGAAGCGTCTTGGCGAGAATTTCTGCGGAAACGGCGGATACGGAGTCACTGTACTCCAGTTGTCCGGCAGCGTTTATATGCCCCTGTACCGATGCCGGTGAGAGGACTGCGATACCGGTAATTGTCTGTGTGCCAGGTGCTATGTATTTGGATGTGGCACAAGATGATACAATTGCAGCCGCTAAGCATGCAAGAAGAAGTCTGCTGATTTTCATGTGGTCAGTTTTTAGGGTCCTTATTTTTCGTTTGCCATCGTTTATGATGCATTTTGCGAAGATAGTAAAAATATAACATACGAATCCGGTTTTGCTGCTTTTGCTGATGTTTGGTAATGAATTGGCTATCCGAGGCGCATTACCTTATTATTTTGTGGATTATAGAGAAAAGCTGAGCCAGGATCCTGTTTTATTCTCGGGTTTATCCAAAATTATCCCAAGCCCTGCCTACTCCGTTTAAGTTAGTGGGAGATGTTAGACAGGATGAGACTCTTGCGCACGAGGCTTTACGGGAAGCATTTTGTAATTGTTTGATACATTGTCAGTATAGAATGCTTGAGGGCATCGTGATTGAACGCTATCAGGACAGGTTGTATTTCTCTAATCCCGGAACAATGCTGATTTTTCCGGAAGACTTTCTTGAAGGAGGACATAGCATATGTAGAAATGGAATTCTTCAGAAGATGTTTATTGCCATCGGACGTGGTGAACATATGGGAAGCGGTGCAGATATCATTAATAAGGGTTGGGAGGTAAATGACTGGCCAGATCTTGAGATTAATGAGCATTTTGGCAAGAATGATGACCGGGTTGAGTTGACCTTGTGGCTTAAGAACAGTAGGGTAGAAAGTAGGGTAGAAACACGAGATAGGATTAAGGCGGAGATGGGAGAACTCCCTTCGATTACCCTAAAAGAAATTGCAGAGAAGTTAAACCTGTCTGTCAAGACAATTGAGAAGGCGGTTTCTAAGATGGTGGCAGACGGTGAAATTGTCCATGAGGGTCCACGTAAGGGCGGAATCTGGAAGTTGTTGAAGTAAACTATATGATACGGGTGGTTTGTTTCTGATTTTTGGACAGTGACTTCTGGAATGCTTCACTGGCTGTTTTATGATGCAAACATTCTTTAAAACGTATATCTTTTCAATCAAATCAAAAAGCTGTAAGAGTTACTTGTCAGCTTATTCCGAGAAACAATTCAAAGGGATATGCGGAGTAAACAGGACTGTTCTTTTGGGGAGCACTATAAACAACAGGCGGGCCTTCGCCCGCTATCGCGAAATCGATGAGGATATGAAGCGGGATCTGGTGAGTCTATTGGAGTGGAATAGAGGAATTGTTTATAATATAGTGCAGTTTTTTGCTTAAAATTGCACTAAAGTTAGTGCAATTTGTTATATTTGCTGCACGAAATAATGTGCAAAAAATATGGATGCGTTACTGCAAACATTCCGAATTCAGTTGGACTTGACCCCAACTGATTATGTGAGATCGTTTCACGATGGTATCAATTGGAAAAATAGGTTAATAGGTATTTTAGGACAAAAAGGTGTTGGAAAATCAACAATGATTCTTCAGCATATCAAGTTGTATGACAATATTGAGGAGTCGTTGTATATTCAAGCTGACGATTTTTATTTTGCAGGTCATAAGATTTATGATCTTGCATTGGCTTTCTTCCAGCGAGGGGGAAAGAAACTCTATATCGATGAAATTCATAAATATGTGGGATGGACAACGGAGATAAAGATGATATATGATCAGCTGCCTCTTCTCCAAGTTGTGTATTCTGGAAGCTCTATCCTTGATTTGAAAAAGGGTGCAAAGGCGGACTTAAGTCGAAGAACTATAGAATACACAATGCCGGTTTTGTCTTTCAGGGAGTATCTTAATATATCCCAAGGCTGGAATCTTAAGCCATCCTCATTAGAAGATATACTCTCTGGCAAGGTCGATTTTCCATATGGTGAACATAGACCGATAAAGTATTATCAAGAGTATCTTCGATATGGTTGCTACCCGTATTTCACTGAGGAGGATTTCTTGATTAAATTGAAACAGGCAATAAATGCCACAGTCGAAGATGATATTCCTCGGTATGCAGAGATGACCGTCGCAGCTTCTGCAAAACTTAAGAAGTTGATGTATATGCTTGCCCAGTCGGTTCCTTACAAACCGAACAATACGACACTCGCAAGGGATCTGGATATCAGTAGAAATATTCTTCCTGACTATATTGAATATCTGGAGAAGTCTGGTCTTTTCAATGCGCTTCGTGAGAAATCTACTGGGGATGGAATATTGCAGAAAGTGGAAAAACTGTATTTGGACAATTCCAATATTATATATGCGCTTGGACTTGACAAGTCAGATGAAGGAACAATCCGTGAGACAATGTTCTTAATGTGGATGAAACAGAACTATTCAGTATATTCTTCAAAGATTTCGGATTTCGAAGTTGACGGCATAACATTCGAAGTCGGTGGCCGCAATAAGACCGGTAGACAGCTTAAGGATGCTGACAAGGGCTATATTGTGAAAGATAATATTGAATATGCGGTAGGAAAGAATGTCCCTATCTGGATGTTTGGTTTTAACTACTGATTCAAATTAATTATGAAGTTTTACATAGTGAGAGCCGCAAGAATGTGACGGAAGGGTTGATAGATACACTTAAACGATGGGAGGAAGGAAAATGATTTTATATCACGGAGGCAGTGAGGCGGCCGGATTGTAAGGCCGGAAGACCGGATCTTGATTTTGGGCAGGGATTTTATGTGACTTTATTGCAGGATCAGGCAGAGGGATTTGCAAAGCGGAAGGCGAGAGAGAGCAATCAAGGATTGTGCATACCTGAATTTTGAGCTCTATGATGAGGCTTGGCTTGATTTTGTTGTTGCCAGCAGAAGTGGCTTGAAGCCTTGGGCAAAGTATGATATTGTTGAGGGTGGTGTGGCAAATGACAGAGTTATCGATACTGTCGAACTCTATACGATTGGAATCTTGGATAAGGCTTCCGCATTGGGCCGCTTGTCAGAGCATCAGCCTAATCATCAGATTTGTATTCTGAATCAGGAGATTCTGGATAGATATCTGAAATTTGTAAAAGTAATGGAGTTATGAGTGAAGAACAACACAGAAAAGTACGCAATATAATCCGTTGGCAGCGCATCGGGTGCATTGTGGTGAAAATTTCGGAGACTCTGAATGTTTCTCTGAAGGAGGCTCTTGATCTGTTCTATAGGAGCGAGACCTGCCGACGGTTTCACGATGAGGAGACCGGGCTGTATCTTCAGGGTAATCTATATGTATTGAATGATTTTCTGGCAGAGATTTCGGCATCGGCATAATTGAAAGTGGGGCATCCCTCCACTTTCTTTATGAGTGTTTTGTGCTGCAAGAACTAAAAGAAAAAATCGCAAATCTTTAAAAATCAAAGATTTGCGATTAAATTCGTACCCGGAGCCGGGGTCGAACCGGCACATCCTTTCGGACATTGGTGTTTGAGACCAACGCGTCTACCGATTCCGCCATCCGGGCTTGATGACAGCTTTCTTGATTGGGACTTGGAGTCCTGGCATGTGCCGCTTGCATTTGCGGGGCTTTTGGGATTTGGTCCGGTGCCCTGTTGCCGTGCGGCTTTTCAGAAAACTGGCAATGAAAGGTAGAACTTTCGCTTAAGGCTGCAAATATATTGCAAATTGTACTAAAAAACAATTTTTATTTATGGCAATATCCTCCGTTGGCTTACTTTTGTTGAAATTCCTCTTTTCTGTTTCTGCGCCCGGCTGTTAAACGTGAAGGCACCACAGCGCCATACGCTACAGCAAATCCGCTACCTTTCATCTTCCATGACATATCTGCGGGAGTAGTTGGGTACATTGTCACGGATAATGTCCTTTCGCCAATCCTTTCCGGTGAGCACGAAATCAGTATTTTCTATTATTACGGAATCCACATTGCGGAAATATGCTCCCCATGACGGGAAAACAGGCCATTGGTCGAAGCTCAGTTTCTCCATCTTTGACGGGAGTTCCGGGTCATCAATCCCAGCGAACTCAAAATTGCAGCGCCTTATGAATACTTTCTCCGTTGTGGCCGAACCCCAGCTTTTTACAGACATCGCCATCCTGTAGCAGTCCTTTGCCTTATAATTCAGGACAAGAATATCCTCGCAATGATTGTCATCCTGCAAGGTTACGGAAAGGGGAGACAAAACGCTTGAAGCAAAGCAGTTGCGGATTATGATTTTTCTCATTGTCCCTGGAGCTGGGCCCCATCCTCCCGGTTCAAGAGTTATCGCATGAAGCATAGGACGGCCCTGTTCTGAGCTTGTCCTGTGGGCATATTTGCCAGGCCCTTCAAAACGGCAATTCTCAATCGTAAGTTTCTGTGACGGCATTATCATACGGATTCCGTTGCATGATGAGTTGAGCTTGCAGCTGGAAATGTTGAAGTCATACCAATATCCTCCGGCTATGCAGTCGTCTCCGGTGCTGATTCGGCAATTCTGGATTGTCGTGCGTTCGCCACCTCTGATGTGTATCCCGTCCCATCCTTCTGTAATGTTGAGATGTCTGAAAAGCGCATCTGAGATGTCGTATGCGAGGATTGCGTAGTTGGATGCCCTGCTTATGCTGATTCCCTCCACTTTGACATTCTGTGACTGTGCTATTATTATGGTATGCGGACCGCGTATGTTTTCTTCGCCCTCCGGGTCGGTTACGTGTCCTCCGTCAATGCTTCCTTTGCCGGTTATCGACGCTCCGTCAGCTTCCGATGCGACTATGAGCGCACGGCACCACATCGAATCCGAGACGCAGTTCTGGTTGGAGGTACCTGCTCCGCTGTCGTATCGTGACATGTCTTTGGTCGGGATGTATGAACCATATGCATTCAGGTCGCTGCTGGCAATGAGTCTTGCGGAATCGGCCAGCTCAAGATTCACATTGGAGAGCAGGCGGATGGTTCCGGTGAGATAGTCTCCTGCGGGCACAATGACTGTTCCGCCTCCTTTGGCATTGCAGAGCATGATTGCCTCGTTGATTATTTCCGTGTTATCCGTGACTCCGTCTCCCGTTGCTCCCATCTTTGAAATGTCATACCGTATTTGCCGGTCGCATCCGGTCAAGGCGAAAATGAATGCAGCGGCAAGCAGCAGTGCCGATGTTGTGAATGGTCTGTGTTTCATGTCAATATGTTTTGTCTGTATCTGCACTGCGGCCGGAGTCATCAGGTGCGGACTGTCTGTGCCGATGTCCAGAAAGCAAGTGGAGTGCAGTTGTATGTGTTTTAGTGTGTTATGGTTTTGCGGTTCCCCGTTTTGGGGGCATCGTTTTTTCGGATTGTGCTGATTGTCAGCCGTTAATGTTCCACGGACACGGCATAGGGAGTCCGGCTTTCATGTGATTCCCGCCATAATGTGCCCACGGCATGCCCATGCTTAAAAATTTTCCGTCCAAATATATGAAAATATGTGAAAAAAACATACCTTTGCGCCCGCATATCTTCAGGGCAGGGTGAGAATCCCGATCGGCGGTAAAGTCCGCGAGCCGAAAGGCAGGAGCCGTTGCAATTACGGCACCGACAGTATTCCCGGCAAGATGCGCAGATCTCATCTGCGTCAGAATGTCTGGTAAGTCTGGATGGAAGAAGAAATGGACTTCATGGCCTGTTCTGTGGCCGTGCAGTCATGACGCTTTCGCAATGGCCTTGAATTGTATGCCATGAGTAACAGTTTAAGGTTTTTTCAAATGAAGACAAACTTCTTTCTTGTGGGCATCACAATTCTTGCAGCGACATCCTTTATGTCCGCTGCCGATGTCCTGGCGCATGAAACATCTGCGCCTGAAACGCTGTCAGACACTCTCGCACTTCAGGAAGTTACAGTGTCCGCAACATTTTCAAACTCCAAGAACAGCCCGCTGAGGCTTACCACAATCGGCAATGCCGCATTGAAGTCCCGTGCATCATCCCGCACTTATCCGGAGCTTATGAAAGGCATTCCGGGCCTGTATGCCACATCTGAATCAGGAAGCTATGGCGATGCAAAAATGAACATCAGGGGATTCAGGCAGGAGAATACGGCGGTAATGCTGAACGGCATTCCAATAAGCGGCCTGGTGTCCGGCAGCATGTTCTGGAACAACTGGATGGGACTTGCCGATGCGACATATGCCATTCAGCTTCAGAAGGGCATCGGCTCGTCAATGCTTACTGACGGCTCGGTCGGAGGAACTGTCAACATCATCACAGATGCATCTGCAGAGCAGCTCGGCGGGGAGGCCGGAATCTATGCGTCCGGCTTTGGTACGGTAAAGAGCTATATCAAATTCAGCAGCGGGCAGCTTCCGAAAGGCTGGGCTTTTAATCTGATGGCCTCATATGTCGGAGGCAAAGGATATGTGGACGCCACTGATGTAAGCTCATTCGCCTATATGCTGAATGTAAGCAAACGTTTTGGTGCTGACCACACACTGCTTTTCACCGCTTTAGGCTCACCTGAGAACCATGACCAGAGAAGCTCACGGCTGAGCTGGGACGAGGTGCGCGAACATGGCCTTAAATACAACAAGAACTGGGGCTGGCGTGACGGAGAGGCATTCAATCTCAGCAGCAACACATATTTCAAACCTTATTTCACATTGCAGCATATTTGGAAAGGGGACAGCAGGCTGTCAATGAAAAATTCCCTGTATCTTGCAATCGGAAACGGAGGAGGACGCTGGTCTGAGACGAAAGGCGCGCCGCTGACCTCATATATGAAGGATTCGCAGATTGACTGGGATGCAATCGTGGCCGCAAATATGCCTGCCTCCGGGTCTGGTGCTTCCCTTGCAGCTTTATCGGCAGCCGCCGGGCGTGCCGGTTCGGAAGATTCATCACAGCCGTCCGGTGTCGCCGCTCAGAACATCCTGAGCCAGTATATGGCCGGGCATACCCAGGTCGGTGCCATCTCTTCAGCCGAGTATCGTCTGACTCCCTCGTGGACACTTGGCGCAGGCCTTCATTATCAGTATTATACGACATGGGAACGTGAACAGATTACCGATTTGCTCGGTGCTGACTATTGGTTTGAGGACTATGAGCACAAGTCGTTGGCTGGCCTTGCAGGGCGTGACCCTATAAAGCATGTCGGAGATTTCGTCCGCACCGACAACGGCAAGGTGACTCATCACGGAACAGGCTATCTGTCAGCATCTTATTCATCGGAAAAGCTGAATGCCAATGTGGGCGCGTCTGTGTTCGGAAGCGCAAACCGCAGGGTGGACCATTATAACTACACCGGTGACGATGCGTATAGCGACTGGGCGCAGGGTGTGGGCGCGAGTGTCAAGGCTGGCATTCTGTACAAGCCGGGGCGTGGCCACAGCATCTATGCCAATGGCGGATGGTATAGCCGTCTTCCTTATGCGAGCGTGTTTTTCTCGTCCGGAAACAACGAGATAACCAAAGGTGTGAAGAACGAACGTAATATTCTCGGTGAGGCAGGCTGGCGCTATGTGTGGGACCGCGGAGGGCTCGAACTGACAGCATATGCAGCATATTGGAAGAACAAGTCTATGATGTCCAACCCGTACAAGCAGGAGGATGCTTATGATACCCGGTACATGGTGACAGGGCTTGATGCTTTCCATTACGGTGTCGAGGCCGAGGTGTTCCACCGCCTGACGGACTGGCTGAAGTTGAGCGCATTTGCTTCCGTTGGAGACTGGAGATGGAAAAACGATGTTCAGGCAATCATATATGACGATTATACGAGGCTGGAGATCGGCCGTGTGAATGTCTATAGTGACGGTCTTCCGGTTGGAGATGCCCCTCAGACGCAAATCGGTGCCGTAATGGATGTGGATATTCCGACAGGTTTCCATTTGTCAGTGGACTGGCAATTCAACGACAGGATGTATGCTGATTTTGACCCTGTTTCAAGGACTGACCCTTCAGACCGTGCTCCGTCATACAGGATTCCGTCATACCACCTGCTCGGCGCAACACTTTCCTGGTCCCGCCAGACCTCTCTCCCGACTGCCGGCGGTTGCCGTTTGGGGCGTAACAGCTCCGTTCATGCCAACGGCGCGGATAGCCCTTGCACCAGAAATCTTGGCCTGACATTGTTTGTGACAGGCAACAATCTGCTTGACACGGTCTTCATAGAGCGCGGCAAGGACGGCGCTTCACACGACCTCGAGACATTCCGTGGCTTCTGGGGCTTCGGCCGCACCTTCTCCTTCGGAATGCGCCTTTCGTTCTGACGGGCAAGTTGTCTTATGGTTTTGAATGTCAGTTGATTCCATATGACTGATATCACTCATTAAGGGGCTGAATAACAAGTATTATTCAAGCCCCTTTTTCTCACTCTGCTGTATCCACCCAGAATTGCATTTCGATGGATGGAACGTTGTTTTTAGCTCTTCTATCCATCCCCAGCTGGAATTTCATGGATACAGCCACGTGGTTTCTATACTTGTACCGGTTGGGGCATTATGTGCGGCTTCTGACATAAAAGTTCTGACAGCTTGTCAAATAATTTGTATTTTTACGGGAAATTAGGAGATAGATGAGCTTTTGTGGAAGCTGCTGCCGGATTTGCTTGACGAAAAGCAGAAAAAGAGCAAGATTACGAATCTTCTTACCAAGCTCAGGTCGCAGGGAAAGATAAAGAATGAGTCACAGGGTCCTAACTCGGATTGGTATATAATTTAAATGCTTTTTAAATGCTTTTTAAATGCTTTTTGCGGTGATTATTAAGGATTTATGAGGTCGTTTTAATTTGGCGGAGAAAGAAAAATCAAATGCTTTTTCAGGGTTTTGCAGTGCAGATTATATATGATGAAGAAAGAAATAGAGATATGTTCAGGGACTGGGATAATCAGTCGTGTTGTATTCGGTGATGTCGGGAGCGGCATGCCGGATTGCGCTCTTGCAGAATGTCTTGCGCCATATCCTGAGGTGTTCGCTGTCATTGATGCGAATTTGACTGATAAGTCATCGGCTGCAGGCAGTGTTTATGCTATGCTTAAAGAGAGGAATGTTCCTTCATATGCCGTTGAGGCGTCTGAGCAGGCCAAGAATATGGAGACCGTGCTCGGTATATGTTCGTGGCTTATGGACTGCAATGCAGGCAGGGATGCGCTCGTGCTGGCAATCGGAGGGGGAATCACTACGGATATGACCGGGTTTGCTGCATCTGTCTATAAGCGTGGAGTGCGTTTCGCGTATGTTCCCACCACTTTGCTTGCCCAGGTGGACGCATCGGTCGGCGGAAAGACGGGAGTCAATTTTGAACAGTACAAGAATATGCTCGGAGTTATCCGTCAGCCTGAGTTTACATATGCCGATATCCGGATGCTGGGCTCGTTGCCATATCGGGATTTTCTTTCCGGGGCAGCAGAGATGCTAAAGACTTTCATTATTGAGGACAACGGAAATTATGCGGCTTCAGCGGGAGTGCTGAAAGAGTTGCATTCGGCCGCAGTGCAGCTGTGCAGGAGCGGGGAGTGTGAATTCCGGAAGATGACATTGTCTGATGTTATGGTGAAAGCAGCTGTGGAATGGGACGTTCTGGCTAATCTTGTTGCGGAATCCATAAAGGTAAAGGCTGGTATCGTGTCGCGCGACCAGTTTGAGGGCGGCGAGCGGCGCAAGCTGAATCTCGGTCATACTTTTGCCCATGCCATTGAGACATTGGCACGCAGGCAGGGTGATGACCTGAAGCATGGTGAGGCGGTTGCCATCGGAATTGTCATGGCGGCAAGGCTTGCCGGGCTTTGTCCGGACATTGATCCGTCGTATGATTGTGCGCTTGCAGCACGTTTGGAAGCTGATTTCACTGCATGCGGACTGCCTGTGAGATGTCCCTATGACATACTCGGGATGGCTGAGGTTATGTCAAAGGACAAGAAGTCCGTAGGCGGCAAGGTTCATTTTGTGCTTCCATGCGCCGTCGGTGATGTCAGGATTGTTGACCTTTCAGCCACTGAAGCCTGTGCTATGCTTAATGATTGTAAAATGTAACGCACTGGTTTATATCGGGATATGATATGACGGATGCACAAATTTACATAACCGATATTCGATAATTCGCTGATACTTAGGTTGATGCATTTTACGGCATAAGGATATGATTTGTACAACTATACAGAATAAGGGGCAGGAACAGGTTCTGGAGGCCCTTGAACAATGTGAAATGGCGGAAATACGTCTTGACAGATGTCCGCTCTCAATGGAAGACATTGACGTTTGCTTCTCTTCCGATGTGCCTTTGGTGGCCACATGCCGGATTGAAGTGATTATGGAGAATGAGCCATCATTGCAGGTGGAGGGAATTACGCCTCAAAGCCGTGAGATAAAAGCTGCACAGATTGCTGAAAAGCGGCTTTGCCGTGCGATTGAAGCCGGTGCGAGATATGTGGATGTGGAGCTGGAAGCCCCGAAGCAGATGTCTAAGCGGGTGCGCGGCATGGCCCATGAGAACGGGACTGTGTTCATAAGGTCTTACCATGATTTTGAAAGGACGGATTCTTTCGAGGCTCTCAAGGCTCTTGTGGAGAAATGCCGTTACCATGGTGCTGATGTCGTGAAAATAGTGACTATGGCGCATTCACAGGAGGATGTTGACCGTGTCATGTCTCTGTATGACTGGGATGCGAAGGAGAACGGGACCGGTCGTCTGATTGCATTTTGCATGGGTGATACCGGTCGGGAATCGCGTCTGGAGTGTCTTCGGAGGGGTGCGCCGTTTACATATGCAGCTTTGGTGGCGGAAGATGCGGCGGCTCCGGGACAATGGCCTGCTGCGGATATGGCAAAGGCTGTGTATGGTGATTTCCGTTTTGTCGGATCTTGCTCGGCTCAGGGCCTGGAAAATGAAGATTCTGCTGTGACGGCATTGCAGATGCCTTCGTCGAAGAGTTTTGCACAGAGGGCCATTATAGCTGCTGCATTGGCAGACGGGGTGTCCCATTTGCGTGGATATACTCCTTGCGGGGACAATGATGCAGCTGTTGATGTGGCGAGGGCTATCGGCGCAGAGGTGAATATGGACGGCAATGAACTTACAATCAAGGGTATTGCTGCTTCGCTTGGCAGTGTGGCCTTGTCTGAACTTCATGTCGGAGAGTCCGGGCTTCTGACCAGGATGATGCTGCCTTTGATGGCGCAGCTTAGCGAAACTCCGGTAACAGTTACGGGTGAGAAGACCCTGCTTGAAAGGCCGCTTACAGGTGCTTCTGAGATTATGGAGGCGTTTGGTGCAAAGGTGAAAAATGCTTCAGGGGCAGCAGGTCCGGAACAGGAGGGCAATTGTCTTAAAGTTCCTTTTGAGGTGATTGGTCCTTTGTCGGCAGGACGTGCTGAGGTGTCCGGAAAGCACGGTTCGCAGCTTATTTCAGGGCTGTTGATGGCCTTGCCTTTTGCCGGACGCAATTCATCGCTTATTGTGCGTGAACCCAAGAGCATACCATATATGTTCATAACTCTTGAGGTTCTCAAGAAATTCGGAATAAAAATCGGAAATGAAATGCTTGGCGGGCGCGATTTCCTTGAGTCGGACGGAGACTGGTCTCTTTGTACGGAGATGGTTTTCAAAATCAAGGGCGGGCAGATGTACAAGGCTGCGGACATTGATTTGGAGGGTGACTGGAGCGCTGCCGCGAATTTCCTTGTGGCAGGAGCGATATTCGGAAAGGCGGAGCTGCATGGACTTGACACTACGTCTCTTCAGGCAGATCTTTCCATAATGGACATTCTGATGGATGCGGGAGCAAGTCTTTCGCAGCTTGACGGTGAGAAGGGAAATATCACCGTACAGCGTGCGCCGTTGGGAGCATTTTCAGTGGACGCGTCCAATTGTCCTGACCTGTTTCCTGTCATTTCCGTGCTTGCTGCGTTCTGTCAGGGAACAAGCCGCATTGCGGGTGTCGGCAGGCTTGCAAACAAGGAGAGCGACAGGGCAGGGGCAATCCTGGAGATGATGTCGCAGATGGGATTTTCGGTCGCGGTTGAGGGTGATGAACTGGTCGTGCATGGCAAGCCGCTGGCCCAGAGGCTGATGGAAGGCTCCATGCCGAGGGGCGGACATTATTCGTCTCATCACGACCACCGTATGGTGATGGCTCTCAAGGTGGCCGGACTGGGTGCGGAAAGCCCGATTGTCATTGATGATGAAGCTTGTGTGGCAAAGTCTTTCCCGGGATTCCTTGAGATGTTCGGCAGGTTATGCAATAATTGAAAATCTAAACGAAAAGAATAATGAACAGTTTTGGACGAAGATTCAGGGTTTCTGTTTTCGGCGAGTCCCACGGGCCTGCAATCGGGGTGGTGATTGATGGAGTACCTGCCGGTCTGCGGCTTTCTGCGGAAGATCTATGTGCTGACATAGACAGGCGCAGGAGCGGTGCGCGCGGTACGACTCCGCGCAAGGAGGAGGACATCCCGGAGATTCTCAGCGGAATCCATGACGGGCATACCACGGGTGCGCCGATGTCGATAATCTTCCGAAACGGCAATACCCGTTCGTCTGACTATGAGCTTTTCAGGGCCGTTCCGCGTCCGGGGCATGCTGACCATGTGGCTGATGTCAGGTGGCATGGTTATAATGATGCGAGGGGAGGAGGACATTTTTCCGGACGGCTCACTTTGCCGGTCGTGGCTGCCGGTGTTGTTGCAAAGAAGCTGCTCTTCGGATGTGGCGGAATCAGCATAAGGGCGTCTCTGGTTGAGGTGGGCGGAATCAGCTGCCGACAGGAAGACGGGACTTTGCCGCAGGAGGTTGCGGATGCGATTGATGATGCAATCCGGGACGGTGACAGCCTTGGAGGTATCGTGGAGTGCACTGTATGCGGACTTTCTGCCGGAATCGGAGAACCTTTCTGGGATAGTCTCGAGTCAATGATTTCGCATGCCGTATTCTCTATTCCGGGAGTGCGTGGCGTGGAGTTCGGAGATGGTTTTGCCGCTGCCCGCATGAAAGGTTCGGAGCATAATGACCCTTTGGGATGTGACGGCATTCCGTTGAAAAATGGTGCAGGCGGAATTAACGGAGGTCTGTCCAGCGGCGCTCCGATTATGTTCCGTGTGGCTTTCAAGCCGACTTCGAGCATCCGCAAGGCACAGCTGACTGCTGATGTCAAGGCTGGGGTTATGACTGAGCTTTCGGTGCCAGGCCGCCATGATGCGTGCTTTGCCTTGCGTGCACCGGTTGTTGTGGAGGCGATGGCCGCGGTCGTGCTTGCTGACATGGTGCCGCAGTGCCTTTAAACATCGCGCTGATATAGACATGCCCCCGGAAGTCTGACATAAAGCTTCCGGGGGCATTTAAATAGTGATATTTTCCTGATTATTGCCTTACCGCAGAACAGAAGACCTTAGGGCTTTAACGTCAGCCTTTGCGTCTGCTCCGGCTGTTTTCATGTTCCAGGCAAGTGGGGCCTTTTTTGAGACCATGTTCTTTCTTGACGCGAATGCCGAGAATCCGTCACTTGCAGGAGGGAGAGTGCCTTTCCATACTGCGGAAATAAGGTTGTAGTTTTCGTCCACAAGTTCGATGGTCAGCACATCAATGTCACCGTCTTTGGAATATTTGAGGGTTCCGTCTATTGCAGAGGCGAACAGAGACTCGTCAGTAAGGTCGAAATACCATGTCCCCATAGCTGAATCGCCGTCCAAAAGCAAGCCTGGAAGCATGCCGGCCCCGTAGTCGAATGTCATGTTGTACTGTCCTGACTCCGGGAACGGAATTGTCTCCGAGAAACCGGCGGCCGGAGTGTTGAGGTCAATCACGACATAGCTGCTTTCGTCCGCAATCTCTATGTACCAGTTGTCGGTGTCTGTCTCGTAATAGTCCCCGTAATAGCTTATCATCATTTCTGAGTTTTCGGAAAATGTGAATGTCACATCCGAGGTGAGAGTTGACGGTGAAAGGGAACCGGATGATGAATTGTCTTCAAAATCAATTTCGCCGTTATATGTGGCCTTGACCGACAGGCCGTTCACGCCATTGAGGTCGGCATTTAAAGTGTATCCTGTACCGGAAGGCGTTACGGTCATTGTGCCGCCGGTTATCATGCAGAAATTCTCGGCCTCGCCGCTGGTGTTGTATTTCACTATAAATGAGCCGGTAATGTCAAGGATGATTTCTCCTTTCTCGATTGTCTTTGCCTCATATGTGTCGTTTACCGTATATGTTCCTGCAGAAAGGCCGATGAAAGATGACGGCTCGTCGAATAAGGACAGGAAAAGCGTATATCCGGCTCCGCTTATGTCTCCGGAAGAATTGATTGGGGCATTTGTAAGCGCCATTTCATATCTGTCTGTCCCTACGCCATAATCATCTCCGTAATATGCTCCTATAGCTATAGTCATTCTGACGTCAATCGGCTCGGTCATAGGAGGAAGGATATCGCTTGCATCCGGGTCGGCTGTTTCAAGTTCTCCTTCGTAGCTGAAGATGAAGTCGCTTCCGTCGGCAAGCTTGAATGTGCCTTTCACGATTTTTACTGATGCCCTGCTGCTGACCTCCACGGAACCGGATGTGAAATCCGTGCTTTTTACTGCCCCGTCCTTTATGGTCTCGATTCTTGTATAATAGTTGTGAAGCATCCCGTCGGAGAGTTCCTCATCCTCTCCTTGCAGCAGGTATGTTCCGTCCGGAAGCTCTGCCGTTTGCCATGACCCGGATGCAACTGAGCTGTAGAAATCAAGTTTTACCATGCATCCGTCTCCGGAAGGGATCAGGTATCCGTCTTCATCCCCGGTAATCGGGGTGCTGCAGAATCCGATGAAATAGTTGTACAATCCTTCTGTCTGCCTGTCTCCATAATAAAGGAGGGCAGTGGCGTCTTCCATCACTATTGTATTTTCTTCTCCGCCCGGAGACGGAACAGGCGGCAGTGGTGAATCTTCTGGTTTTTTGCATGATGATGCAAGGCCTGCGAGAAGCAGAATCGCCATTGTGGCGAGGGGAAATCTGTTCATGATATAAAAATTTTATTGTGCCTTTCGGCTGTTGAGTCCATTTATTGGTTTTTCCCTGCATGCAGGCTGTTTATCCATTCTGCAATGTCTTCTGGCACTTCCGGAGAAATGGTTTCTTCAATGTTGTAATATTCTGTCGGATGTCCCGTTGTGCAATGCTGAAACATATGATTCAGTTCCGGATATGCTTTTGTATCTGCATGCGGCACAAGCGTGCGTATGACTGCCAGATGGGTTTCGCACAGTACCTGGCTGTCTTTTTCTCCGTTTATCGCAAGTACGGGACATTTCACTTCTGATATATACGGAGCCGGGTCCAGTGTCATCAGATATTGCATATATGCATTCCCTGTTGCCTTTGTATGGGATATTGCGTTTTCCGCATATGCCTTCGCATCCTGTCCGGACATTCCGGTTAGAACTGCTATTCTGGTTGTCTGGTCGATCAGGGTCTTCTCTCCGGTCTCCGCCATTCCTGCCATCGAGACGATGAAATCCGTCAATCCGTCCGCGGCAAGCATGAATGCTATAGTGCCTCCTTCACTGTGCCCGAGTATGCCTATATGCTTGAATCCGAGGCTTCTGAGATGAGTGACGCCTGCATGTGCATCTTCCATGAATGTCTTTGTCGTTGCATTTGATGCATCTCCGGTTGACTTGCCATAGCTTCTGTCATCATATCTTAGAGAGGCGATTCCGTTTTTTGCGAGGACATCTGCAATTACGGCGAAAGGCTTGTGCTCAAAGAGTTCCTCGTCCCTGTTCTGCAAGCCGCTTCCGCTTACCATGAGAACGATCGGTGTTTCTTCGGACATGCCGTGCGGAGTTGTGAGAGTGCCGCTCAGCACGGCGTCGCTGTTTGTGAACGTGAACTCTTCCGTATTATATGGGAAAGGAGGTTTCGGGGTCTGTGGCCTGTTGGCTGCCGGTTTGCCCCGCTTGAATGCAAGCGGAAACTCCATGCCCGTCTGCCTGAAAGTTCCGACAATCGTATTGCCGAGATAAAGTCCTTCGTATGAGGCTCCGATCATCGGGATTGAAAGCTTGACTTGTGCCGATTCCGTACCGTTGATTTCTACCGGGATGTCTTTCGCGCCTTGTGACGGCACGTCTAAGGTACAGGCATCTCCAATATGAAGGACCATTGTCAGCTCAATGTCTTGCACAGACAGTTTGCCTGTCCATGTCCCCTTGAACGGCTGGCCGGATGCCGCCAACGACAGCAGTGCTATGGCAACAATAATCAGTATCTTTTTCATATGCAGTTGTTTATGGCTGTTTTTGTTTTGTTGGGCATGCCGTTCCGATGGTTGTCATGACTCTCTGCATCGTATGATGGCAATCCTCCATCTGCCGGGCCATGACAAAGATAATAATTGTCCCGGAATTATCAAGTAAACGGCATCTATTCGTGTAAGTATATTAACCGGCTGTGCCTTATGCTCAATATGCCAGACCGTGGTGAAAGCGCAAATTGGTTATTCTTAATGGGTTAAACAAAGACGGGTACGCGATTCGGCATACCCGTCTTTGTGCATTATGCTGATTTTATAGCAAGTTGGGTGCTTGTTGGAAATACTAAAGTCATAAACTGTTGCCGCGGAGGCGTTTGGACATGGCCACAAACAGCTTCATGATTTCGTTTATGAACATGGCGGATGCGGAAAGGCCGGCTACCTGTATCCATTGTACCGGGGTGAGGGACGTTACCTTGAACAGGGCCTGCACTCCCGGTACGAGAAGGACCACAAGCATGGCTGCAAGAACAAAGGCTACCGAACCCCAGAGGAACTTGTTGCTGAACAGGTTGCAGAATGCGTTTCTCATGCCGCTCCTTATGCTGAAAATCAGGCTCATCTGCGAGAATGCGAGAGTTGCGAAAGCCATTGTGCGTGCTGTGGCGAGGGCCTGGGCTGAAGATGTCGCCGCTTCCGACTGCATTCCAATCAAATAGGCTGCAAGAGACAAGCCTCCTATCAGCATTCCCTGGAACAGAACCTTGAGCGAGAAGCCCCGTGTGATGATTCCCTGCTTCGGGTCAATCGGACGCCTCTCCATTATTCCCTGCTCGGCCGGCTCGAAACTCAGCGCGAGGGCAGGAAAGCTGTCAGTCACCAGATTAATCCACAAAATGTGCACAGGGAGCAGAGGAGTGGCCAAATTGCACAGAACCGCAATGAAAAGCACGAGAATCTCACCGAGATTGGTCGAAAGCATGAACTGGATGGACTTCATCAGATTGTCATAAATTCTTCGCCCCTCTCCGACAGCCGAGACTATGGTGGCGAAATTATCATCTGCAAGCACTACGTCAGCCGCTTCCTTTGAAACATCTGTTCCCGTAATTCCCATCGCAACCCCTATGTCGGCGAATTTCAATGCCGGGGCATCATTCACTCCGTCTCCCGTCATCGCCACCACATTCCCGTTCTGCTTGTAAGCCTTTACAATCCTCATCTTGTGCTCCGGAGCTACGCGGGCGAATACGGACGTATGCTCAGCCGCCTTGCGCAACTGACTGTCAGTCATCTGTCCGATTCCATCTCCGGACAAAGCCATGTCTCCGTCGTTCATTATGCCCAAGGACCGCGCTATCGCCTCTGCTGTAATCAGATGGTCTCCTGTTATCATTACCGGCCTTATTCCCGCCGCGCGGCATTTGGACACGGCTGCCTTGGCTTCCTCTCTCGGAGGATCAATCATTCCTGTCATGCCTAAGAATATGAGGTCTTTCTCTATGGTCTCGGAACTGATTTCTTCAGGAATGGAATCAATATGGGCATATCCCATTGCAAGCACCCTTAATGCGTGGCCCGCCATTTCACGATTTGCCCTTGCCGCATCCTCCTTGTCCTTGCTCTCCAGCGGACGCGCCCCACTGCTGCACTCAATCCTTGTGCAGCATTCAAGTAGCTCGTCCAGCCCTCCCTTTGCCGCTACAAGGAAACCTCCTTCCGGAAGCCTGTGGACAGTAGTCATAAGCTTTCTCTGCGAGTCGAAAGGAATTTCCGCCACACGGGGAAGCAAGACGTCAAGCTCTTCCTTGTCTATGCCGAATTTCAGCCCGAGGTCTGCCAATGCGGTTTCGGTAGGGTCTCCGAGGGTCTGCTCACTGCCTTCCTCCCCGGAAATCGCCGTGTCGTTCGCAAGCACGGCAGAACGTATCAGAAGCTTTTCCGCATGGCTGACGCCGGATCCCGTCCGCTCTCCTTCCGCTGCCGCCATGTCTGCCGCTGTCGAAAGTTCTGCTCCTGCCGTCAGCTCTGTCCCTGCCGTCCCGTCAAATCCGGGCAGCGTCCGGACATTCCCGCAAGAATATATCGAAGTCACGGTCATCCTGTTCTGTGTCAGTGTGCCGGTCTTGTCCGAGCATATGACAGTCGTGCTCCCGAGAGTCTCCACTGAAGGCAGATTGCGCACAATGGCGTTCCTTTTTGCAAGCCTCTGCACACCGATTGCAAGCACGATGGTGGAGACCGCCGGAAGTCCTTCCGGTATCGCTGCCGCTGCAAGTGAGACAGATGTCATGAACATCGAAAGCATGTCTTTCCCGTAAAGCATTCCTGTCGCGAACATGACCGCGCAGATTGCAAATGCGGCAATCGCAAGGAATTTGCCGAGCTTGTCAAGCTTGTGCTGCATGGGGGTCTTCATGTCCGGAACAGACTGTATCATGGACGCTATCCTGCCGACTTCAGTGTCTTTCCCGACAGCAGTTACAATTCCGCGCCCGTGTCCGTATGTGACTCCGCATGAGGCGAACGCCATATTGCTCCTGTTTCCCACCGGAACGGAGGCGGAAGACTCCGGCTCTTCTCCCTCGTTCCGGGCTATCGGTTCGCTGTCTTTCTCTACCGGCACTGATTCTCCTGTGAGAGCCGCCTCCTGAATCTTCAGATTGGACGTTTCCGTGAGCCTGATGTCGGCCGGGACTGTGTCGCCTGTGCCTATGACCACAAGGTCGCCTTTCACAAGCTCGCGAGTGGCTATGACATGCACGTCTCCGTCACGCACAACCTTGCAATGAGGCGCGGACATCTGCTCCAGCGCGTCCAGGGACTTTTCCGCCTTTGTTTCCTGGAATACTCCTATTATCGCATTTACGACAGTGATTGCAAGAATTATGATGACATCCGTAAATCCTTCCCCGTTCATTACTCCCACGATTCCGGACACGGCTGCAGCTGCTATAAGCACAAGAATCATGAAGCTCTTGAACTGGTTCAGGAATTTTACGGCTAAGCTTGTATGCTTCTTTCTGGTGAATTCATTGAAGCCGTCGCGCTCAAGCCTTTTGCGTGCTTCTTCAGAGGAAAGGCCCTTCTCCATGTCGCATCCGTATTGTCTGCATACTTCTTCAGAGGGAAGCCTGTAAACATCATCTTTCATGGTCAAATAAAAAATTTAATGGAGGTTGCCGATATACCAAAAGCTGTTCCAAATTCTCCGCCCAGATGGCGGCTGCCCGCTCTTTCCGCCCTTGTTCAAGGCGTTTTCACGGGGGATGAAGGCTTATAAAGCCATATCTTCCGTCCACTTTAGGCACTTTATTCAGGTGAGTGCATGTTTTTGATAATCAATAATATATGACAAATGTAAAACGCGTGTGTTTCCACTTCTTAATTTCATCTGCGACAGGATGCATGACGATTTTCATAATTTTGTCACGGTGAAAGCCGGAATGCAGGTTTCCGGTACCTTTCTGAAAGACTGGCGGACATGCCGGGACATCAGGCTGCGGTACAAAACCCGGACGGCAACCGGCGCAAACCACGCAAAACTGACCATTATTAATAATCACTAAATTCTACCGTATGAGAAAATATCTGACTATGGTGGTGCTGCTTTTCACAAGCATGGCTATCCATGCCCAGCAGCATTCTGTAAAAGGTACGGTGGTGGACCAGAACGGACTGCCGGTAATCGGAATGACCGTTATGGAACAGGGGACCGGAAACGGTACCACCACTGATGCCGATGGAAACTGGCAGCTGAATGTTTCCTCGGGTGGGGCAAACTTGGAATTCTCCTCCCTTGGTTATCAGACGATTGTCGAGAAAGTAGGCAGCCGTGCCGTAATCAATGTAACTTCCGCAGAGGAGGCAATCGCGCTTGACGCTGTCGTGGCCATAGGCTATGGCTCAGTCCGCAAGAAAGACCTCACTACTGCCGTTTCCACTGTCTCCAACGAAGACATGAAGCTGCGTCCAGTCACAGAGGCTTCCGGATTCATCCAGGGAAAAGTCGCAGGTGTGACAGTGCAGCAGACAAGCGGACTTCCCGGAAGCGGAATGACCGTGCGTGTGCGCGGCGCTTCTTCAATCGCCTCATCCAACGACCCTCTTTATGTGGTTGACGGCGTGCCTGTGGGAACCGGAAACTATGCGATAGCATACCTCTCGCCTCAGGATATCGAGACTATGCAGATTCTGAAGGACGCATCCTCGGCTGCCATATACGGCTCGCGTGCCGCAAACGGAGTCGTGCTCATCACTACAAAACAGGGCAAAAAGAGCAAAGGACCGCAAATCAGCTTCAACGCTTCCGTCGGACTTGCCAATGTCGCAAAGACATATGACGTCCTGAATGCCGCCGAGTACAAGGACCTTATGGATGAAATCGGCGTAGTGAGCCTGCCGGACGGCCTCAAAGACGAGACCGACTGGTTCAAGGAAACATACAAGACCGGAATCAACCAGAACTATCAGCTCTCCGTATCCAATGCCACTGACAAAATGCGGTATTACCTCAGCGGCGGATATTCCGATGAGCAGGGAATACTTCCGGTCGCATACAACAAGAGGTTCAACATGAAGGCCAGCTTTGACTCCGACTTGTTCAGTTGGATAAACGTAGGCGCAAACGTTGCCTATTCGCATTACAGGAACAACGGAATCATATCCGGAACAGGCTCAAGCCGTGCCGGCGTCGTACTTTCCGTCATCAACACCCCGACATACGCAAAACCTTGGAGCGAGACCAATCCGGACTGGTACTGGACCGAGTTCTACGGAGCCAACCTCACGACTCCGTCAGAGAACCTTGCGAGAACGGAAAACAATTACAACCAGACGGACCGCCTGCTGCTCACCGGACATGCCACAATCAAGTTCCACAAGACCTTCCAGTTCAAGTCCACAGTCTCCATGGACCGCAGATGGACCCACAACTACTCGTTCCTCGACCCTATCAAGACATCTTACGGCCGCACGCAGCATGGAACGGCCTCTTCGGAAAGGGCTGACGACATGAGGATGGTATATGACAACATCTTCACATACAACAACACATGGGATGCCAAGCACAATTTCGAGGCTATGGCCGGCACATCTGCCACGACCTCGAGATGGGAAAACCTCACAGGCTCACGCAGCCATTTCTCGCCTGACTACGGCAACGCCATCTTCGGAATCAACGGAGGAAACAAAGGCGGTCTCAGAGGCCAGTCTCAGGGCTATGCAAAATGGGCCATCATGTCTTACCTTGCCCGTGTGTCATACAACTTCGACAGCAAATACTACATCACCGCGAACTTCCGTGCCGACGGCTCCTCAAAGCTTGCCCCTGGCCACAGATGGGGCTATTTCCCGTCAGTATCGGCTGCATGGCGCCTTTCCTCAGAGGACTGGCTCAAGGACGTGAGCTGGATAAGCGACCTGAAGATACGCGCCGGCTGGGGACAGCAGGGTAACCAGTCCGGACTTGCGGACTACGCGTGGGTGCAGCAGTATCATACCAACTATTATGACTGGACAGATTCTGCATATGCAGATGCCACCCCGACCCTCGGAGGCAAATCCAATATCGGCAACAAGGACCTCACATGGGAGACAACCTCACAGGCCAATGTCGGAATCGACTGGTCGATGTTCAGGGGACGCCTGAACGTTACCTTGGACGGATACTACAAGTATACGAAGGACCTGCTGATGAGCGTTCCGCTTCCGGCTCCTAATCCGGACATATTCCGCAATGAGGGCGAGATGTCCAACTGGGGAGTGGAGCTTGCCGTCAATTCCGTGAACATCGAGAAGAACGGATGGAGCTGGACCACCGATTTCAACATCTCCATGAACCGCAACAGGCTCGAGAAACTCGACCTCCAGCAAGTTTATTACTACACCCAGACCTCTGAGGCCCTTAGCGAATATGTCGTGAGGATGACTCCTGGAAGGCCCCTCTCGCAGTTCTGGGGCTATACGGCCCTCGGAGTTGACCCTGAGACGGGAATGGTAATATATGAGGACTATAACAGTGACGGCAAGATAAATGTCGCAGACAAGCATTATATCGGTGATGCCAATCCTTGGTTTACAGCCGGAATGACCAACACAGTAAGCTGGAAAGGCCTTAGCCTGAGCATCCTGCTGACAAGCTCTGTCGGAAATGACATCTACAATGCCTCCCGCATAGAGATGATAGGAATGTACAACGGAAGCAACCAGATTAAAGATGCTGTAAGACGCTGGAGGATTCCCGGACAGGTTACGGACATCCCGAAAGCCGGAGAACTTGACAACCTCAAGGCTTCCACCAGATGGGTCGAGGACGGTTCGTATCTGAAAATCAAGAATATCACCCTTGCATATGACATACGTCATCCTGCCCTCAAGAAAGCCAATATCTCGAGCATAAGGCCGTATGTGACGCTTGACAACATGGTCACGTTCACAAAATACTCCGGCTATGACCCCGAGATGAGCCAGTGGTCGAGTGCAACGAACATGGGCATCGACTGGGGAACCTACCCTTGCGTCAAGACCGTCCTGTTCGGTGTGAACATCGAATTCTGACATTTGCTTTCATGAGGAATTTATAAATCAATCTGAGGAAAAATGAAAAAGACATATATCACAACTGCGCTTATCTGCCTTGCAGCCCTCTCTTCCTGCGACCTGGACCTCTTTCCGGAGACAGGGTACAGCGAGGGAAACGTAAAGGTTGACGATAATACGGACGAATCGCAGTATTCCACAAGGGAGGACATGAAAGGACTCCGTGACGCAATCTATGCCAGCTGGACGAAGGATATCCAGGAGAAAGGATACCTTGACTGGCTGGTCTATGCCGAGTGCCGTGCCGACAATGCATATGGCGGAAACCCCGGTACCGGTGAGCTGATGGCCATAGAGGCCAACAAGCAGGACGCTGAGAACAAGAATGTGGTCCGTGACTGGGACTGGTATCTCTCGCAGGTGAGCAACTGCAACAATATAATCTGCAACATAGACCGCATAAAGGAGGCGGACGCTTCCATGACAGACAGGGAATACGGGGAATGGAAGTCCGAGGCATACTGCTGGAGGGCCTGGCTGCTTTTCCAGATGTCGCAGATTTGGGGTGACATTCCTCTTGTCAACACCATCCCTCCTGCCATAACTGCGGAAAATATTGAAGAGGTCTATGACGCGTACTTCCCGTCAAGGACAGCGAGGGCGGACATCTATGCCCGGATAATCAAGGAACTGGAGTTCGCCTGCCTTAACGCTCCGGATGTAAGCCATTCTGACAAGTTTCTCTTTACCAAGGCTTTCGCCCACGGGATGCTCGCCAGGATATATGCCGAGGAGACCGCGCGCGACTGGACCAAGGTGGCGGAGAATTGCGAGGCTGTGGAATCGATGGGCTTTTCGCTGGTGGACGACTATGCCAAGATGTGGGCATATGACGAGACTGATGCGGTACGCAACACTTCCGAATCCATTTTCGAGGTGACATGGACACGCAGCAGCGGGAACTGGGTATGGATGATGTTCCACAGGAATGCCTACAATCCGGATGACAGCTATTCATGGATCAAATGGATTACTCCTTCACGCGACCTTATCGCCGCCTATGATGCCGAAGGGGATGTGGTGAGGAAGAACGCCTGCATCATAATTGACGAGGCCTCATGGTCTAACTATTGGCCGGGCAGCGAATATGCTTTCATGCACAAGTGTCCGACCAATGCATCCAGCACCATCCTTATGCGCCTGGGAGAGATTTATCTTCTTCATGCCGAGGCTCTTGCAATGGCGGACGACTATGACGGAGCGACAGAGTATGTGAACAGGATACGTCAGAGGGCCGGTCTGAAAGGCATATCGCGCCCTAAGAGCCGCGATGAGATGATTGAGGCGATTCTGCATGAGAGACGTCTGGAGCTTGCTTTCGAGGGATTCCGTTTCTTTGACCTTCTTCGTCACGGGATTGACAAGGCAAAAGCGGTCCATGATGCGATGCCGGGCAAGGACAGGTACTGGCAGAGCAGGTTCCCCCTGTCTGAAGAGACCGTCCTGATGCCTATACCTCAGACTGCGCTTGACAAAAACCCGAGTCTTGTCCAGAACGCCGGATATTGATGTGTAATGAGGAGGGGTGCATACTGCAAGACACCCTCTTAAAAAGATTTGAATATGAAATTTACAAGGATATTGCTTTTCTCAATGATGGCTGGAATGTGCGCCTGCAATTGCACGACCGAGAAGCCGGAAGACGGGCCTCAGCCTGCAGGACCAGAGACTCCTCAGCCCTCAGGCAAGGATGTCATTGCCTATGTGACAACTTGTGACGGCTCAAAACTTTTCGAGGCAAGCGGCTTCGATTTCGGGAAACCGGGCAGCATGTCTCCGTATCAGGTTACATATGACAAGAATTCCGCTTCGCCGCAGATTGACGGCTTCGGCTTGGCAATAACTACTGCCACGGCTTATAACTTGCTGCAAATGAGCAAGGAAGACCGCACTGCTTTTCTCGCGGAGACATTCTCCAAAGACAAGGGAGCTGGTTCAAGCCTGATTCGCGTGGCAATAGGAGCATCGGATTTCTGCCTCAGGGACAATTACACATGGTGCGACACTCCGGGACTGGAGAATTTCGCGGTGCATGCCGAGGACAGGGACTATCTGTTTCCGGTATTGAAAGAAATCTATGAAATCAACCCTGACGTCAAGATAATAGGCTCGCCATGGTCTTGTCCCAAATGGATGAAAGGCGGCGGCTCATGGGGTTATGAGGGGTATGACAATGCCGTTCTGGAAAGGAGTTTCGATTCATGGACAAGCGGCCGTCTCAAGCCTTCGTGCTATCAGGCATATGCAGGGTATTTCGTGAAGTGGATAAAGGCGATGCAGGCCGAAGGGTTTGACATCCACGCCATAACGATGCAGAATGAGCCTCTGAACCACGGAAACTCCATGTCGATGTATATGCCTTGGAGAGACCAGGCTGCATTCCTGAAAGTGCTCGGACCTGCAATGGACAAGGCCGGCCTGGGGGACGTGAAGATTCTGCTGTTCGACCACAACTACAACTATGACAACAAGACCGGCCAGCAGAATTACCCGCTGAACATCTATGCGGACCCTGAGGCTGTCAGATGGGCTGCCGGTTCCGCATGGCACAGCTACGGCGGTTCGGTGTCGGAACTTGACAATATCCGTGCGTCGGCCCCTGAGAAGGACATATATTTTACCGAGGCCTCCATCGGGGAGTGGAACTATAATTTTGAAAGATGCCTTGTGGATGACTTCTCGTCCATTTTCCTCGGAACACTCAGGCGCGGGGGCAAGGGAGTGACATTGTGGAACCTCATGCTTGACGACAAGAAAGGCCCTTACAGCCCTCATGACGGCTCATGCAAGACATGTTTCGGCGGAGTCACAATCAATTCGTCCGACTACAGCACAATCACAAAGAATACCCACTGGTACAATGTGGCTCATGCCAGCGCTGTCGTAAAGCCTGGCGCGAGGATGATGTCCACAGGAGGATTCCAGCTGCCTTCAGGCCTTGAATGCGGCATGTTCCTCAATCCGGACGGCTCAGTGGGCGTGCTCCTGTGCAACAGGAATGCGGACGGGCAGCAGCTTGTGTTCGCCAACACGAAATTCACTGTCAAATATACCGTGCCGGGCAAATGTATCGCTTCGCTTCTGTGGCATGAGTGACGGAGTGCCCGCATACGGTAAAACAAAGAATCAAAGACATAACACATGAACAGATATATAAAATATTCGATGACGCTCATTTGCGGGGCTGCGGCACTTGTGTCGTGCATGAAGACCCCTGAGCTTGCACTTGCTGACAAGGGGCCCGATATGACCGTGAACAGCTGCACGGAGTCTGCCTATATGGGAGCGGACCTGAAATTTTCCGTGACTGTCAGCGATGATGATTTCGCGCTTTCCACTTTGAAGGCCCGTCTTTACTATGACGATGCGCAGGTGGGTGAGACCGTGATAAGGACAAAGGAGAACGGTACATACGAGGGTTCTCTGACCGCGCCTCTCTACAAGGATATTCCGGACGGAATCGCTTCCGTTGTGTTCGCTTCTCAGAATGTGGGCATGGGATTGACATATGACACCCTCTATGTCAGCCTTAAGCGTCCGGATTTCCCGGAACTTGCTCTCTGTGCCCAGGACGGGGAGGGCACATGGAAGATGAAGAGGACTTCGGGATACAGATACGAGGTGACGGCTGATTTTCCGTCTCTCCTCAAGGCTTTCGTGACCACTCCTGCGGTAAATGCGGAAGGTGAGGTCATCTCATTGGGCTGGGACGGCTCTGCGCTTTCGGCCGGAAATGAGAATCCGATACCTTTCTCGGCCACGATTCCCGGACAGTACACTGTTTCCGTTGACCTGATGAGCCTTGAGGCTGCGCCTTTCAAATATGTCGTGACGGAGGAATTTGACCTTTCGGAGCAGTCTCCGCAGGCAGTTTACAGCTTGCGTCAGGGACTTGGCCTGAGGTTCCCTCATATTGACGGGATTGCCGACTGGGACCTTGATCCGGATTTCTTTACGGTGGATGATGACAAGAATGTCACTTTCGATGCGGTTGACGGATATTATAAGTTCGTGGCCGACTTCAAGAATACCTTTATCAAAGTGCTTCCTTGTGATGCTCTCGGAAACACTCTTTCTTTGGGCGGCGGATGCGACGGCGCGGTGTGGGCCATCGGGCAGAATTTCGGAAAGCCTGTCATAGGGCCGTCCTGGAACACGACTGACGGGGCATATGCTTTTGCCCAGGTTTCTCCTAAGGTATATCAGTTCACACTGAATGTTGGCGGACAGATAAAGGACGGCGTTGCTCTGAAAATATATCACCAGATGGGTTGGGGAGGCGAATTTAAGAAAGCTGACTTTGCTTCATTTGACGGTGCGGGAGTGTTCGTCATGACGGATTCAGGTGACATCAACATCGCTTCAGGGTCCGCTCTTGCCGACAAGAAGGCCTACAGGTTTACACTTGATCTTCGCCAGGGAGCGTCTGCGGCAGTTCTGAAAGTGCGTGAGGTTGAGGCCATCGGCGGCGCTGCCCTTGACATTTCGGTGAACGGGACAAAGGCCGACAGGCTCTCGAGAAGCATCTATAAAGTCTCTGCCATGTCACTGAAAAGAGGTGATGCCGTCAGCTTCTCAGGCATAGAAGGCATTGCTGACTGGTATTTTGACCCTGACCATTTCACAGGCACCGGCAGTGATTTGAAATTCAATGCCGTAGAAGGATGGTATTCTGTAGAGATGGACATTGATGCCGGTTTCGTTACCGTAAGGCGAGTGAAGCAGGACGGAAAGGCTGCCACATTCAAGGATGAAGGAGCCATCACCGTCATGGCATGGGGACTTGCCCATCCTGTGATGACAAGCCAGCTCGCATGGGAGAGCGGTGCCTTGATAACTATGGCCGAGATTGAGGACGGGGTCTATCAGTTCTCCGGACTTGCGGTTGAAGAAACCGACGGCGCGACCATGGGAGGCCGCTTCAGATATGACTATCTGTCAATCAAGTTCTTCGGCCAGGCAGGCTGGGGAGACGAGATGGGAGATGTCACCTTGACTGACGGGGCTGCGAAGCTGATTCGTGTTCCGGGCAACATTGAGCTTGCTGAAGGCGTGGAGCTTGAGAAAGGCGCAATGTATGTGATGACCGTGAGGGCTGACAATGCAGGGTTTGCGGGCGGAAAATTCAATTGTACCGTTGACCTTGTGAAAAAATAGGGCTTCTTATTATCTTTGCGCATACTAACCGCAATGTATTATGAAACACATGTTTTTCTGTATGGCCGCATACGTGGCTGTCCTATGTTCATGCTCCCGTGCCGGTGACAATGTCCTTCTTGAGAAACTCGACAATGTTCTCGGCCAGAAAGAAACCTATCAGGGATATTTCCGTGACAGGATGCAGGTTCTCAAGGACGTGCTTTCGGAGCAGAATGACCTGGAGCAGATATATGGAATAAACAGGCGGATTGCGCAAGGATACAGCGCCCACAGCTTTGACTCTACACTTGTATATTTGCAGAAGAACCGGAGAATCGCCCAGCTGCTGGGCGATTCTCTCAAAATCATGGATACGGATTTCCAGCTTGTGAAGTCGTATGTGATGGCAGGCTACAGTGTCGAGGCCGGTGACATCCTGAACCGCTATGACGGACGGACAGTACCGCTTCAGATGCTGAGGGATTATTATGACGCCTCCCATGTATGGTGGGGCGAGATAATGGCCTATACTTCCAAGGGAATCTCCGCGGATGAGAAATGGAAGCAGAGGAATAGTTTCCGTGACCTGCTCCTTTCGGTGACGGAAGAGGGCACTTTCGAGTGGTACGACCTCAAGAGGGAAGAGGCTGAGTCGGAGGGAAACATGCAGGCAGCCCGCTCATATGCCGTAAAGATGATGGAACAGACCCAGGAGAATACCCGGGACTATGCCAAGGCTTGCTATTTCTATGCGGACTCGTTCAAAGGCACGGACGGGCATGAGAATGAGGAGTGGCTGATACGCTCTGCAATCGCGGATGTGATGTGCGCCACGAATGACTACGCGTCTCTGAACTCTCTGTCCCGTATCCTGTTCACCAAGGGGGACATTGACCGGGCTTTCCGCTATGCGGCCGACCATTGCATGTGCGATGCGCTTTCATACAACGGCAAACTGCGTCCGTGGCAGATTTCACAGTTCTTTCCGGAGATTGAGAAGGCATACCAGCTCAAGCATGCGCGGGCGACGCGTGTCATGGTTCTGATGATTGTTTTCATTTCCGCGCTTCTTGTGGTGCTTCTCCTTCTGATGCTTTTCATTTTCAAGAGGCAGCAGATATTGGATTCGATACGACTGAAGCTCCAGGAGTCATATGTGCAGATTGAGGACCGCAACCATGAGCTTGTGGCAATAAACAGCCGCTTAGTGTCGCTCAACGACAGGATGCAGGAGGCCGATAAGGTCAAGCAGGAGTACATTGCCTTGTTCCTGAGCATAGTTTCGGAAAACATAAGCAAGGTACGGCAATATAAGAACCATGTGCTCAAGGCCATAAGGCAGGGAAAGACCAGGGAGGTGGTGCAGGAGATTGAGATGCTTCCGCCTATTGACGAGGACATATCGGAGTTCTACAAGATGTTTGACCAGACGTTCGTGAACCTTTATCCTGATTTTGTGGATAAGTTCAATGCGCTTCTGGCTGACGGGACGGCTATAGTGCCCAAAGGGGATGACATCCTGACGCCTGAGCTGAGGATTTTCGCTCTTATAAAGCTTGGCATTACGGACTCTAGCAAGATTGCCTCTCTGCTGCATTACTCCGCCAATACGATTTATAATTACAGGGCTAAGACCAAAAACAAGGCACGCGTCTCGAGAGATAGTTTTGAGGAGGCCGTGCGCAATATTGACTGAACAGAAACATTATGATAATGAAGAAGACATTGTTGGTGCCGCTTGCCGGTGCCGTCCTTCTGGCTTCATGCTGCCAGGCGGGCAACGGGAATGCAGGGCCGGTCTATCTTGACGGGGACAGGCCATTGGAGGAACGCGTCGAGGATGCGCTTTCACGTATGACGCTCGAGGAGAAAGTCAGGGTGCTGCATGCGCAGTCGAAGTTCTCTTCCGCAGGTGTCCCGCGTCTTGGGATACCTGAGCTGTGGTGTACGGACGGGCCTCACGGAATACGTCCGGAGGTGCTTTGGGACGAGTGGGACCAGGCCGGCTGGACCAATGACTCATGTGTGGCCTTCCCGGCGCTGACCTGCCTTGCGGCTACATGGAATGAGGACATGTCCGCCCTATACGGCAAGTCCATCGGTGAGGAGGCGCGCTACAGGGAGAAAGACGTGTTGCTCGGGCCTGGGGTAAACATATACCGCACCCCGCTCAACGGACGCAATTTCGAGTATATGGGAGAAGACCCTTATCTCGCGTCGAAGATGGTCGTTCCGTATGTGCAGCAGGTGCAGGAAAACGGAGTGGCCGTCTGCGTGAAGCATTTTGCCCTTAACAATCAGGAGGCAAAGAGGCATGAGTATGATGCCGTAGTAGATGACAGGACTTTGCATGAGATATATCTTCCCGCATTCAAGGCTGCCGTGCAGGAGGGCGGGGCCTGGTCTGTGATGGGAGCTTACAATCTGTATCGCGGGCAGCACCTGTGCCATAACGAATACATGCTGAACGGGATTCTCAAGCAGGATTGGGGCTTTGACGGAGCTGTGATTTCGGACTGGGGAGGCACGCATGACACCGCGGAGTCCATTTCCAACGGGCTTGACCTTGAGTTCGGCACATGGACCAACGGACTGAGGGGTGAGACATCAAATACTTATGACTCCTATTATCTCGCAGACCCTTATCTTGCAAGGCTGCGCAGCGGTGAGGCTTCCATGGAGGTTCTTGATGACAAGGTCCGCAGGGTGCTCAGGCTGATTTTCCGTACTGCCATGAATACCCGCAAGCCTTTCGGGTCGCTCTGTTCTCCGGAGCATTATGACGCGGCCCGCCGTATTGCCGGAGAGGGCATCGTGCTTCTGAAAAATGCCGGGGGAGTGCTTCCTCTGGACCTTTCCTCCACGCGCCGCATTGCCGTGATAGGGGAGAATGCAATAAAGATGATGACTGTCGGCGGAGGTTCGTCTTCTCTTAAGGTGCAGCATGAGTGTACGCCGCTTGAAGGTATCCGTGCGGCTGCCGGGGACAAGGCGGAAATCGTGTATGAACGTGGCTATGTGGGCGATGTTTCGGGTGACTATAACGGTGTGGTGACCGGGCAGGATCTTTCGGAGAGCCGTTCGGAGAGTCAGCTGACAGCCGATGCAGTCGCTTTGGCAGCTTCTTCTGATGCCGTGATTTTTGTGGGCGGCCTCAACAAGTCGGCCCATCAGGACTGCGAGGATTCTGACCGTCTCGGCCTGGAACTTCCGTATGCCCAGGATAAGGTCATATCGGCCTTGGCAAAGGTTAATCCGAATCTTGTTGTCGTGATTATTTCCGGAAATGCCGTGGCCATGCCTTGGGCAGATGAGGTCAACGGAATCGTTGAGGCATGGTTCGGCGGCTCTGAGGCCGGAAATGCTCTTGCGGATGTTCTTTTCGGCAAGGTGAATCCTTCTGGAAAGCTGCCTTTCACATTCCCTGGAAAGCTGGAGGACAACGGGGCGCATGCTCTGGGGGCATATGACCCGGATGCCGTCAGAGTTGAGTATAAGGAGGGAATATATGTGGGCTACCGTTGGGCTGACAAAATGCAGGTGAAGCCTCTCTTTGCGTTCGGACATGGCCTGAGCTACACAGATTTCAGCTATGGCGGCGCGAAGTGCTCAAAATCAGTGGTACGTTCCGGTGCTGATGTGCAGGTGTCTGTCGATGTTACGAATATCGGCCAGGTTGCAGGAAAGGAGGTCGTGCAGCTCTATATCGGTGATGACGAGTCTTCTGTTGAGCGTCCGGTGAGGGAACTCAAGGGTTTCCGCAAGGTGGCGCTTGAACCGGGGGAGACGAGGACAGTCAACTTTACGGTCACTCCGGACATGCTGAAGTTCTATGACCCGGCTTCCGGGTGCTGGGTGCTTGAGAAGGGCAGCTTCACTGTGTATATCGGTTCTTCTTCTACGGATATACGCACGACTGCCCGTTTTGAGGTGCGCTGACGCTTTTGTGCTGATTGTGATGTGCCAAAGGGAAAAGTGGGCCGTAACCGGGTTGTCAGATAAAAAATAATCAGTTATATTTGCCATATTATAATATGTGTTATCCGGGAATATCCCCGATATTCAATAATATATTATGGAATATACGCTTGATATTTATTCGAGACAGCCTGAGCAGCTTATGGAGCTTATGGCAAGGAACTGCAAGGCAAGGCGGCTTGAGAAGGGATATAGCAGACGGACATTTTCGGAAATGACGGGGATACCTGCCCCTACTTTGGAGCGGTTTGAGAAGACCGGCAAAATCTCATTGGAGTCTTTTTGCAAGATAGTAGTGGAACTGGGTTATTTCAATGAGATGTCCGTCATCCTTTCAAAACCGAAATTCACCACCGGCGCAGAACTCGAAATCATAAACAGAAACAAAAAACGGCAGAAAGGAAGATGATTCCGCAAATAGACAAGATAAAGGTCTTTCATAATGATGACTTTGCCGGTACCCTTCAGATGACTCCTGACGGGAAAGGCTGTGTGTTCGGATATGCCCCGGAATGGTTGCGGAATGGATTCTCACTTTCTCCAATCGAGCTTCCCCTCACTTCTCAGCTGCTTTATTCGGAGCCGGAGAAATTCGACGGAAATTTTGCCCTGTTTGAAGACAGCATGCCGGACGGCTATGGTCTGTATCTTCTTGACAAGATGCTTATGAGGGAGGGGTTCAGGCTTAGAAATCTTACGCCTTTGCAGCGTCTGGCCATAATAGGAAGCTCCGGCATGGGTGCGCTAAGATATGAGCCGGCTGCTGAAATCAGTAAAATTGTTGTCGGAGCGGGTCTGGATGAATTGGATGCAATTCAGATGAAAGCATTGGAGATTCTTTCTGAAAAAGGGGAGGGGGATGAGGATGTGCTCTATTTCAACAGTGGAAATTCAGGTGGCGCAAGGCCAAAGATTCTTATGGCAGATGATGAGGGAAGGCATTGGCTTGTCAAATTCCGCCATACATATGATTCCGTCCGGATAGGCAGGGAAGAGTATCTGTACATGGAGACTGCCGGGAAGTGCGGTATTGACATTCCGCGCATAAGGCTTCTGAACGGACGTTATTTTGCGATAGAAAGATTCGACATCAGAAATGGCAGCGGGGTTCATACCGTTACGGCTGCCGCGCTTATGAAAACGGATTTCCGTAATCAGATTACAGATTATACCAATCTGCTTGCCCTTACCGGCTATCTTACTCAGGACCCGGCTCAAGTAGAGGAGATGTATCGCAGGATGGTCTTCAATCTGGTATGTGACAACAAGGATGACCATGCCAAGAATTTCAGTTTCCAATGTTGTGACGGAATCTGGAGGCTTGCCCCGGCATATGACATCACATATTCTCCGGACGGCTCCGGCGGACAGCATGCCACCTCATTGTTCTATGACGGAAGTCCTGGCAGGGACCTTGTCATTAAGGCCGGTGTCCAAATCCGGATTCCTCAAAAGAGATGTGAGGAAATAATAAATTTAACAGAGGAGGTATGCAGTGAAAGCCTGCCTGTTTTCAGAAAACTTCAGTAGGCATCAGTTTCCCGGCAGGGCGTTTTTATTTGCAGAGATAGTCTTTGAGGGAGCGGCGGAGGAGTTTGAGGGCACGCTGGATTTCCGAGGTGACTTTGCGGCGGGATACATTGAATCTTGCCGCAATTTGCATATATGTCATCTCTTCCTCTCGGCTTGCCAGGAAAATGTCCTTGGTAAGCTTCGGCATCCTGACCAGTTCCTTATTGAATATTTCCAGGATTTCCTCCCGGTAGAGCCTGTCCGAGAGCCCGCTGTCTGACAATACGCCCAGACTTGTCTCAATTCTCCACCTGGCTTCGTCCGACAATTCGTTCTTGGCCTTGAGAAGAGTCTGCTGTTTGCGCAGATGGGATATGCATCGGGCACGGACGCACATGTACAGGTAGCCCTTGATATTGTCTTCTCCCTCCAGTGTCTCCCTGTGCTCCCAAAGATACATGAAACTGTCCGTAACAATGTCCTTTGCGGCATCGGAGTCGTTGATGTAGGAAAAGGCAATATTCTCGAAACTGCTCCTGCACTCGAGAAAAAGTCTCCCGAAAGCTTCCGCTGTCAATTGCATGATTCCCTTTTATGATAAATTTATTGCGCCTTGGAAACAGCTGTCAATAAAGACCGGTTCCTGGCGTTGAGGGCGCAAATTTATAAAACTTTTAAAAAAGGAAAGGGCCGGGTCCCGCAAAGGGGGCCCAGCACATCTTTCCAAAGCTGTCATGAAGCTGTCTTTACATCCATTTGGTGTCAATCATTGTCGGATTGGCGCTCGTTCCGACAGCCTCATATCCATGTCCGGTCTCGTCCGGAACGTAGTTCCTTCCGTTACGGGTCTCATATTTGTTCATTCTCCAGTAGGCGAGCAGCCCGTCTGATGAAGGGTCGACATAGTTCATGTTGTTGGCTATCTCGGACTGGCTCAGCGCTCTCGTCCAGACTCTAACCTCTGCGATATATCCGTAGAGGTAGCGTCCTCCGCCGTATGACGCACCGATCTGGAAACCACCTGAGTTGTCGCTTGTCAGGTCAATGGTCTCGCCTGCAGTCTGGGTGCCGGTCACATATTGCCCATCGATGTAGATGTCCCATGTGGAACCTGTCCATACGGCGGCTATGTGATACCATTTGCCTGTTTCGCAAAGCTTGTCGGTTGCGGCCGGCTGATATGAGGCGTGGCAAATCTGCACACAGTTGTTAGGAATTTTCACGTCTCCGAAACGCACTCCGCACATGCCCTCGATACCCATTATTGAGCTGATGTAAGGGTCGCTTGACTGGAAGCGGTCCACTAATACCCTTGACTCGAGAGTGACCTGCGGAATAGCGGCAAGGTTGTCGTCCTGCTGGAATGAAGGTACTGTGTATTTGTTGTAGCCGAGATAGATGGCCTTGCTTATGACTGGAGTCTTGAGGACAATGAAAAGTGTCCTTGACGGTTCCAGGACGCGCATCGCGCTTACTGACTTGATGCTGACGGGAATGCAGTATGTCACTCCTTCCGCAAAGTCATCCATTGTGGTGACTGTCACGTCGACTGCTTCTGACAGGTTGTGTCCCGCGAGGATGGCAGTTGAGTAGGAACTGAGCGTGAAACTTCCTTCCGGAGCCATCTGATAATTTTTCCCGTATTTGGCATTGAAGCCATCAATGAGGTCTTCGCGGATTTCAAGCTCGATGCTGATGTCCTCTGTCGCCTTTACTGAAGACATCACGGTAAATGATGTCCCGTCAGGCGGAGTGTCAATGGTGATGGTCTTGTCCGGAGTGCTCTGGGCATCCGTCATGAATATGGCGTCGTATGGCTCAGCCACATTGGCGCAGCCTGCCGCAAATGCGGCCGATGCCAGGAATATGATTGAATTCTTGATTTTCATATCTGTTGTCGATGGTTAATTAGTTTGCAGGTGCCAAAGATGCGTCTGAAAGAGAACTGGACATATTGCCTCCGGCAGGGTTGACATCCTGTATCGCTCTGCGCATGTATTTGTACGGCATGTCGGAATGAGCGTACTCGTACTCCATGTGATAAGCTCCAAATCCGCCGGCAGAGCCTTGCGTAGGGTTGAACCTGGCCATTCCGAGCAGGGAGTTCACCACCTGGCCGTCGCGGCATGTATGATTCACGCCGCCGTTCTTCCAGTATGACTCGAAGTTCTCGGCGAAAATGTACTGCTCCGGCTTCCAGCCGGCCCTGTCCGCATTGTCAAAACGGCCCTGAAGGTCAGAGTATCCGCTTGATGCATAAGACTGCACGATTCCGTAGTCGAAAAGTCCGGCATATTCGCCCCTTACGGCATAAGGTACACCGTCTATCATGAAAAGCCTGCCTGTGCCTGATTTAGGGCCTACATATTTGCTCATTTCGGTTATCGTCCTCAGGAACAGGTCCGGTGCAGGGTTGCCTACCATAGGTCCTCTGGCTCCGAATCCAGGTTCATAGTCAATGTCGATACCGTCATAGTTGTATTTCACCATGGAGTCCTGGCAGTATGCCTTGGCGAAAGCCTCGATGCATTTGTTCTGTTCCTCTGCGGATACGTTAGGCCACCCCTCGCATCTGAATGGCTCAGGAAGGTCATCAAGGAAGATTGTGTAAGTGACTTTAGTTCCTTTCACTTTCTGGACGAACTCCTTGTCGGCAATCTGCTCGGGAGTCAGGTCGTACCACTGGCTCCAGATGGACAGGATGTCCATGGAGTCCGGAGCACTCACCAGACGAGTCTGATATGAGGCACCGTTTGCGGTCCAAGAGCCGTACCAGCCGAAAGCCACCTTGTGATGTGTCTGCTTGTATGCACGCAGTGCCTGGTAATACGCATCATCCCTTACGATAGGTGACTGCTCGTCCGGGTGCTGTACGATGACGCGCTCAGGTGTAATCCAGTCTGCACATCCGGCGAAGATAAAGCCTGTCAAAAGGCTTAATGCTGAATATTTTATGATTTTATTCATCTTGTTCTGCTGTCTTGTTATTTGTTATTTCTTGTCCCACCAAAGTTTGGTGTCTCCGGTGTCCGGTCCTGCAAGAAGGCTGATGGCTTCTGTTACGGCAGGCGCGTTGTTGGCATATTCGGAACGCGGGAAAGTCATTCTCCTTACCTGCTTCACCGTGCTGACCTTTCCACCGCTCATGTTGTTCACAATCTGGATGACTTTAGGGTAGCCTGTACGGCGGAATTCCGACCATGCCTCCTGTCCGTTAGGGAACATTGCGATGTACTTCTGAGTGATTATGCGCTCAAGCTTGGTTTCGTTGCCCGCCGATGCGTCCCATTTCGGAGTGATTGACGACGGCTGTCCTGCCGAGTTCCTTGTGGAGCTGGTGTTCTTGTCTTCGAATGCGGCCGGTGTCCTTGTGCTGTTCATGTAAGCGGCTGCGTCGGAAGAGCTGAGCCCGTTCTCGGCGAATGAGAGTTCGATGCCGGTCTCGTAGAAAGTCTTGTCATCTCCTCCCATGTTCCAATTGAGCATTGCGCCTTCCGCGCGGAGGAATGCCACCTCGGAAGCAAGCATCCATACTACAGGAGTGTTCTTCTCCACATTAGGGATTGAAAGCGGCTTGTAATTTTCCTTGAGCATAGTGCGCAGGCCGCAACGTGCTCCATGGTATCCGCCTCCCTCTACTGTCGCCTCCTTGAAATATTTAGGAAGTCTCGGGTCTGAATATCCGTTCATGTATGCGTCGATTGTCGCACCCATGCGGGTGTCTGAATATGCGTTCCAGACTTCCTCAAGAGGGTTGAAGACCTGTATCGTTCCGGAGCTCTTGAGCCATGCGCCGTCTGTTGACTTGGTCATTACGCCGTCCGCCACAGCCTCCTCCGCATACTGCCGTGCAAGAGCCGGCTCCACGAAACGTATGCGCATCGCCATACGGAGCTTCACTGAGTTGGCAAGCTTGAGCCAGGCCGAGTAGTTGCCCTGATATATGAGGTCAACTGAGTAGAGAGGCGGATTTGCAGAAGAGCCTTCAGATGCCGCTGCGTAACTCTTAAGTGTTCCGATGGCCTCGTTGAGGTCTTCCAGAAGGGTCTTGTAAACGGTCTCCTGGGAGTCGTAAGGGCTTACGTCCTCGCCGAAATGAGTGAACGGCACCGGACCGTAGATGTCGGTCACGCGCTGGATTGCCATGACTTTGATGACCTCGGCGATGGAGAAAGACGCCTCGTCAATCTGTCCGTTGGCAAATGCGTATTTGATGTTCAGCCATGCCGGCATCACCTTGGTGAATGCGACTGAGAAAGGAACGTTGTTGTAGTCTGTTCCGTCCAGGTCATAAGTGCAGGTGTATGAACCTCCGTTGAAAGCCTGGATAGGTGCAAGGTAGCCTGCGAAAGAGTCGCCCATGAGGTTGCATGCACGCTGGAACTCGTTGGCTCCCTCGTCGCTGCACGGGATGACAGCGTCCATCTCCATTGTCGTGATGTATGATTTCACATCGACCACCTGGACCGCGTCAGGATTCGTATTGTAATCCTCGTATGATTTTATGCAGGACGAAAGAGCCATTGAGAAGATGGCTGCCGCCGCTCCTGCCTTGATATATGTTTTCATTGTCATTGGTCTGTGTTTTTAGAATTGAAGTCTTACACTGAATCCGAGATCCCTTGTGCTTGGCTGCATGAAAAAGTCCAGTCCCTGATAGTAGGTGCCTGTGGATGCAGTAAGTTCAGGGTCGAACGGAGCCTTGTTGTAAATCATCCAGAGGTTGTGGCCCACGAGTGACACCGTCATGCCGAGCTTGTCCTTGAACCATTTTCTCGGAAGGTCATATCCGATGGACAGCTCACGGAGACGGACGTTCGTCATGTCGTAAATATAGTGGGCGAGCATTGAGGTTCCGTTTCCGTTGTTTGCGTAGAATGTCTTTGCGTCAGGAATCTTCTGGTCCTCCGAAATCCATACTCCACCGTTGTCACGTGCGTCTGCCGATGCCTTGGATGCACCCCAGCGGTCCATGAGGGCCTGTGTTGCGGATGCTCCGCGCCCTCCGATGCGCGCGTCGATGAGGAAGCTGAGGGAAACGCCCTTGTATGCGAAAGTGTTGTTCCATCCGAGCCTTGCCTTCGCCTCGGTGTTTCCTGCGTATATCCATGTGTTAGGGTCCGTAATGACTGTGTTCGAGTTAGGGTCCACATAGATGCGTCCCTGGTCGTCTGTCTTGAGTCCGGTCACATAGAAGTCTCCCATTGAGCCGCCTTCGGTTACCTTCATGCGGTATCCTCCGTATTCGAAGTTCACTTCATCCACGTCTATAGGCTTTCCTGTCACGTCAAGTGCTCCTTCCGGTATGAGTTCCTTGATTTTGTTCCTGTTCATTGAGAACGTGAACTGGGTTGACCAGAAGAAATCGTTCCATGTGTTCTTGAATCCGAGTGCAGCCTCCAGACCCCAGTTGTTCACTTTTCCGGCGTTGATGTACGCCTTCTTGTATCCTGTGGCAGGAGCCGCGTCATATTCGATGAGCTGGTTGTACGTGTTCGTGTTGTAGTATGTCAGGTCGAGCCATACCATATCCTCGAGGAACTTGATGTTCATACCTGCCTCCCATGATTTGGTGCGTTCAGGAGTGAGGAACACGGCAGGGGCATATGTGTCAGATGCGATGATACCGCCAGTCTTTATAGGTGTGTTCACGCCTGTGATGTAGCGCTGAGGGGCGTTTCCGACCTCTGCATATGAGCCTCTGACCTTAAGGAACGAGATTCCTGCCGGCTTGAGGTTGGCCATTGATGAGATGACGGCCGACAGACCTACTGACGGGTAAAGCATGTTAGGAGTCTCGGTGAAGGCGAGCTGCGAAGGCCACTCGTTGCGCAGTGTGGCATCGAGGTAGAGCATGCCTTTGTATCCGAGCTGGAGTGTAGTGTAAATGGCCTGTGTCTGGTCGTGGTAGCGGTCAGCGTGAGGCCTTGTCTGCGAGTGCGTCATGCTTATGTTGTTCACGGAGAACTTGTTGGCTATCGTTGCAAGGTGGCCCTCAAATCCTGACGCATTGTGCACGTCGTCCATGATGCTGGCTCCGAGGTTGAAGAGGAGTGAGAAGTCGTTATTGAAGAACTTCTTGTCTATTGTCAGGAGAACGTCACCATAGAAGTTGTTATGGTTGATTTTGTTGTCCTGATAGTTACCGAACTCGGAAGCGAAGAGCGTGTTTGATGACGCGTAGATTTTCCTCGTATAATTCATTGAGGTGTTGTCCAGACGTGCTCTTCCTGTTACCCACATCCATTTGGTGATGTTCCATTTGAGTGTTCCGGTGAAGGTGTAGCGGTGAGCCGTGTTCTCGAAAAGCTCCCTGTTGGTCTCCCAGTAAGGGTTCTCTACTCCGTCCACGAACTCCAGCGGCCAGAACTGCCTCATATAGCCGGCATTGGCGTCATATCTTTCGTAAATCTGGTATTTGGTGATATCGTCTCCCCTCGGGAACAGGTATGTGGCCACGAGCGGGTTGTGATAAAGTCCCTGGATGGTAGGGTTGCGCTTGTACTGTCTCATGTAGCTTCCGCTGACATCAAGGATGAGCTTGTCTTTCACGAGCTGCGCCGTGTTGCGGATTGAGAAGTTGTAGCGGTTGAATGTGTTGTTGTGTATCAGACCTCTTGAGTTGAGTGATGAAGCCGAGAAATATGTCTGGTTCATCGCGTTTCCGGCAGATACAGAAAGTGAGTTCTGTGTGTTGTAGCCGGTCTGGAAGAAGTCAGCCGGGTCATATGAGGTAGGAGTCTCAAGCTTGGTTCCCCAGCTCATTGACGGTGCTGTGGCGTCTGTTCCGTATGTGTTCTGGAACTGCGGCATCACGAACGGCGAGGAGAAGGTCGTGTTGTTCGAGTAGTTTACGCGAAGTTTGCCTTCCTGGCCTTTCTTGGTAGTGATGAGGATGACACCGTTTGCTCCCTGTGAACCATAAAGGGCAGCAGCCGTGGCACCGGTGAGGATTGACATTGATTCGAAGTCCTCCGGGTTGAGGTTGGCGATGCCCTCGAAGTCACCTCCGTCCGGAGTCTCGTAATATCCTTCTGTCTGGGCAGAACGGAGGTTAGGCATAGGAATACCGTCTATCACATAGAGGGCGTTGTTGTTTCCGCTGATGGACTTCACGCCTCGCATGATTACACGGGTGGAACCGCCGGCTCCGGATGCGCTCTGGTTAATCTGCAGACCTGCGATTTTTCCTGAGAGCGAGTTGACGAAGTTGGCGTCCTTTACGACGTTCACGATGTCCCCGTCAACTTTCTGCACGTTGTAGCTCAGGGCCTTCTCTTCGCGCTTGATGCCGAGTGCCGTAACGACAACATCATCAAGCACGGTAGCCGCCTCGTTGAGGGTTACGCTGATGCTGGTCTTGTCACCTATCTTTACTGTCTTGGTCTCATAGCCGAGAATGTTGAACTCAAGGCTCTTTTCTTTCGCTGGGGGGGGCACCTGTATTGAGTAGCTTCCGTCAAAGTCGGTCACAACTCCGGTTGCGGTTCCGGCTATGATTACGGCAGCTCCGGCAATGGGCTGTCCCTGTCCGTCGGTGACGAATCCGGACACGGTTGCCGGTCCCTCCTCCGCCTTGGCGGATTTCATGGACAGGATTATGTAGGTGCCGTCAAGGCTCCATGTCACATCCGTGCCTTTGAATATCTGTCCCAGGGCGTTCTGCACTGGAACATTGCTGACATTCACAGATACTTTCTTCTGGATGTCAACACCTTTGTTGATGAACAGGAAGCGGGACTGTTGCTCAATCGCCTTGATAACCTGCCCGATAGAAGCATTTTCCATGCTCAGCGTTATGCCGGTATCCTTGTTCTGGGCCGTTGCCAGCCAAGATGTCAGGAGCAGCATCGCTACAATTCCGGAAATTTTTCGGAATGCGTTTAAGAATGTTGCTTTAGTCATACGTTAATAATGTGATTTGATAAAGTATATTATGGAGCGGATATTTCTATGCCGCGCCTTTTTTCTGGTTGTTGCTTCCGGGCCTGCATCTGTATTCCTTGCCGATGTTGCCTGTTGTGGCCTTGTATAGTGTAACCTTGCTTAGCGTTGTTTTGCTTTGTCTTGCCTTGCAGTGTCATGCTGCACTATGTCGCCGCACCGTATGCTTCTGTGCCGTGCAGCCGGAAAACCGGGAGTCCCGGATTATTGGAATATGTCTGGCTCCTGTGTCATTAATGTGGTTTTACGGTTATTAATAGATTGTTATAGTGTTGGTCGCGTCATTGATTCTGAATCTGAAGTCGGCGGTTCTTTGCAGGATTCTCAGGGCATTGGCCACCCCGTCGTTCACACGGATTTTTCCGCTGACCTCACTGATGTCCGGAAGCTGCTGCCTCTGTATCTCAATGGTGACTCCGAATGCCTTTTCAAAGTCTCTCATGATGCGGTCGAATGTCTTTCCTCCGATTTTGATGAGTCCTCTTGTCCAGCATATGTCGTCCTGACCGCTGATTTTCTCCATTTTCATGATTCCGTTCTCAATCCTTATCACATCGTTCGGATTGAGTATCACGCCTTTGCGTTCCGGGTCAGAGAGGTTGACCACCTTCACCTTTCCTTCAAGCAGTGTCGTGGTGAATATGCTGCTTTCCTTATATGCCTCCACGTCGAATTTTGTTCCCAGAACGCTTACTTCCGATGTGAATGTCTTGACAATGAACGGCTTTGATTCGTCATGTACAACGTCGAACATTGCTTCTCCCGTGAGATATACCTCCCTCTTGTCTTTGCGGAACACGACAGGATATTCGATTCTTGCTCCCGAATTAAGGTGCACTGAGGAGCTGTCGGGCAATGTGATGATGAAATGTTCTCCCAAAGGTGCCTCGACTGAGGTCATCTGTGACGATATAGAGTCATAGGTAAGCTCATGGGATATATATCCGGTGACAATGGCGAGCGCGATTGCCGCTGCGGATGAAATTGCCGCAAACCATGCAAACCTGTGCCTTCCTGCCGCTTTTCTGACGGGAACCTCCTTCGCATTGGCCCGTGAGGCAGATCCTGCAGCCGTCAAGCCGGACATGCCGGTAAGGTCTATTATGGAATGAATCGCCTCTATTTCCCTGCTGCATTCTTCCGGAGACTCACTGTACCACTTCGCAAGCATTTTCTCCTCTTCCGGAGTGGCCTGTCCGCGCAATGCACGATATATGATTTCTTCGTGATGATTTTTCATTTCTTTGCACCTTTACGCTAATATAAACGCAGAACCCCGCCATGTTTACATCTTTTTTCGCAGAAATCGCGCAAAATTCCTTTCATCCCGCTCCTCTGCCGGTCTGATCTGTCTTCGCCGTTGTCCCGGTCCCGACTTCCGCCTGCCTCAGTTCATTCTCCTGGTGCCGCTTTCTTCCTGCCCCCGGATACCGCCTGCCCAATCCTTTATCTGCCCCTAATCAGAAAACGGTTTAAAAAACGCGCCGGATTTTTACCGAATGCTCCCGAAATGCAATTCGGTTTAAGAATCGCCCGATATTTTAACCGTTTTCCCATTTTCTCATTGCATCCTGCCACCCGTAGCGTATGATTGCCTGCGGAACATAAGACTGCCATCGTGGCAAAACCCGCATCAGAACATCGTCAACCGATTATCAAAGCCTGCATCCCAAACAAAATTGGCGGCACAACCCCGTAAGGTCATGCCGCCAACTGATATCGGTTAGCCTGTGGCTTCTACAGCCCGAAAGCCTCCTTCACCGCATCAACCGAGTCAAGAAGCTCCCAGCCGAAGAACTGCACATATTCCTGTGTCTTCTTGCCGTTGCGCATTATGGTCACGGACTCCTTGTAAGGCTTGCGTCCTACATGTCCGTACGATGCCGTAGGTTCATAGATAGGCTTCTTCAGTCCGAATTTCTCTATGATTTTTGCTGGGCGAAGGTCAAACATCTCATTGATTTTTCCTGCAATGAACGCATCGCTGAACTGCTTGGCCGAAGCTTCGTCAGACGGTTTTACCCCGTCCTGCACTCCGTTCATGTCAAGGGCAGCCGTGCCGTATGTGTTCACGAAAATGCTCAGAGGACGGGCTACGCCGATGGCATATGACACCTGAACCAGCATCTCGCGGGCCACACCTGCCGCAACCATATTCTTTGCGATATATCTCGCTGCATATGCGGCGGACCTGTCGACTTTGGAAGGGTCTTTTCCAGAGAAGGCTCCGCCTCCGTGCGCACCCTTGCCTCCGTATGTGTCAACGATAATCTTGCGTCCGGTGAGTCCGGTGTCTCCGTGAGGACCTCCGATTACGAATTTGCCGGTAGGGTTCACATGAAGGATGAAGTCTCCCTTGAATAAGGCGGCCGTTTCAGCAGGAAGCGACTCTATGAGCATAGGCAGAAGAATCTCTGACACGTCTTTGCGGATTTTGGCCTGCATCGATTCGTCAACGCGCTTCTGCCCGTACTGGGCCACCGCGTCTGCATATGACATTTTCCCCAGCTCTGCAGGAACGAACTCGTCATGCTGTGTGGATATCACTATCGTGTGAACACGCACAGGCTTTCCGGTCTCCCCGTCATACTCGATGGTGAACTGGGACTTGGAGTCCGGCCTGAGGTACGGCATAATCTCCGGTGTCTTCTTGCGGATGTCCGCAAGTATGCGCAGGGCCTGGTGTGACAGCGCGAGAGGCAGAGGCATATATTCCTCTGTATCGCAGCATGCGTAGCCGAACATCATTCCCTGGTCACCGGCTCCCTGTGCGTCCGCATCTTCACCTGTGACTCCGCGGTTGATGTCCGCGCTCTGCTCATGCACGGCAGAAAGCACTCCGCATGAGTTCCCGTCGAACATGTAGTCCGCCTTATTGTATCCGATTTTGTTGATTACGCGGCGTGCAGTTGCCTGTATGTCAACATATGCATCTTCAGAGCGCACTTCTCCTCCGACTACTACAAGCCCGGTGCTGCAGAATGTCTCGCATGCCACCTTCGCCTCCGGGTCCTGGCGGAGGAATTCGTCAAGAATCGCGTCTGAAATCTGGTCTGAAACCTTGTCAGGGTGTCCTTCTGACACCGATTCTGATGTGAAAAGATAATTCATCATAATGTTTATCCGTCTTTTTCCGGGCCGGCCGTTCCTTAATACAAGGCCTGTTCCTTACCTTTATATAATAAGAGCCGTCCCCATGTTTTACAAATCCCTTGTCCGGGCCTGTCCACCTTCTGGAAAAAACAAAGCCCCACAAGAATGCGGAGCCGTCACAAAACACAAAACATTGATATGAAAAGCGGCCATCTGTCATTGATGACCAAAGTCAACATTTTAGCATTTTTTATTGTGGTTGCAAGCAGCCAAATTTCTCCACATTCCGGACACTTCCCGGATGCAAGTCCGTGTTATGTCTCATTTTCGGGCGGCAAAGATAGGGAAAAATTTTCATATACCAACTGTCTTCCTGCGTTTTGGCAAAAAAATCGTAAAAATATATATCCGTCTGTCCGCATGGCCAAGTCGATTGGCTTTAAATGGGTTACAATAATGCAGGTTTTTTTCTCACAATAATAAAAAATAGTATCTTTGCAGCGTTATAACTATTATACAAACTATTAAAACGTTATGAAACAAACAATTAAGTGCTTGCTGTGCTGTTTGTGTGCGGCTATGTTCACGTGTGTTTCTGCTTTTGCGCAGGTAACGACATCTGCCCTTGGCGGACGAGTTGTAGATGCCAAAGGAGAACCTGTGGTTGGAGCGGCTGTTGTCGCTACCCACACTCCTTCAGGAACCATTTACGGCGTTGTCACCAATGGTGAGGGACGTTACGCCATCAACGGTATGCGTACAGGCGGTCCTTACACCGTGGCGATTTCGTGTCTGGGATATCAGTCCCTGACATACACTGATGTTACACTCCAGCTTGCAGAGACATTCTCTCTGAATGCCACTCTGGAAGAAGACTCTGAAATGCTGAGCGAGGCGATGGTAATCGCTGCTCCGGCTTCAAAATTCTCGGCTGAGAAGACAGGTGCTGCCACCAACATCTCAAACTCGCAGATTACATCACTCCCTACCATCAACAGAAGCATCACTGATGTTACAAGGCTGTCGCCTTACGGCGGAAACGGGATGAGCTTTGCAGGTTCAGATGGTCGTACGGCCAATTTTACAATTGACGGTGCGAACTTCAACAACAACTTCGGTCTCAGCTCAAACCTTCCTGGCGGCGGCACTCCGATCTCTCTTGATGCAATTGAGGAACTTCAGGTCGTGATTTCACCATATGATGTACGTCAGACCAACTTCATCGGTGGCGGTGTGAACGCAATCACCAAGTCTGGTACCAACACATTCAAGGGATCTGCATATGTCTATCATAAGAATGAATCCCTTCGCGGAGACTCTGTTGATGGTTCCCAGATTAAAGGAGCGCGAGATAAAGACCGCAATACGATCTACGGTTTCACTTTAGGAGGACCTATCGTCAAAAATAAACTCTTCTTCTTCGCTAACTTTGAGTATTCACAGTCTCCTACAGTAGTGAACCGCTGGAGAGCATCTGAAGACGGAGAGTCGGATGCAGCCAACTTTATTTCACGCACGACAGTCGCAGATCTTGAGCGCGTTTCCCAGCATGTGAAGGATAAATATGGCTATGATACGGGATCTTATTCTGATTTTCCGGCTGATTTAAGCAATATGAAGATTCTTGCCCGTCTGGACTGGAATATAACAGACAAGCATCATCTTGCCGTGCGTTACAACTACACTCTGAACCAGAACTGGATCGCTACGAATGCTTCCTCTATGGACGGCGGTACAAGGTCTCCATATTCACGTTTCTCGCAGCACTCAATGGCTTTTGCAAATTCGATGTATTCACAGGACAATCTCGTTCATTCTGTGTCACTGGACTTGAACAGCCGTCTTACGGAAAACCTTTCAAACCAGTTCCTCGCTACATTCTCGAAACTTGACGATATGAGAGGTACCAATTCCAAAGAATTCCCGTTCATTGACATCCAGGACGGAACAGGTACTAACTCTCAGTACATGTCTCTCGGATATGAGCTCTTCACTTGGAATAACGGTGTGCATAACAATGTCATCAATATAAAGGACGACATTACATATTACGCTGGCAACCATAAGATTACAGCCGGCCTTAACTATGAGTACCAGATGGCAGATAACTCATATATGAGAAACGGTACAGGTTATTACCGTTATGCCAGCGTTGACGATTTCATCAAAGGGGCAGCTCCTGAGATTGTGTGTCTTACATACGGCTACGACGGCGAGCTGAATCCTGCTGCACGCGTGCAGTTCCATAAGGCCGGAATTTATGCCCAGGAAGAGTGGACGCCTACAAACAGGTTCAAGCTTACTGCCGGTCTGCGTCTGGACGGTCTGTTCTTTGACAACAAAGACCTGATAACGAACAATGCCATCCTTGCTCTCAACTATCCTGATGCAAACGGAAACGAACGTCATATTGATACCGGCAAGTGGCCTACCGCAAATGTTACGGTTTCCCCACGTCTCGGTTTCACTTGGGATATTCTTGAAAACAAGAGTCTGACTCTCCGTGGAGGTACCGGTCTGTTCTCTGGCCGTCTTCCTTTGGTGTTCTTTACCAACATGCCTACAAACGGCGGTATGGTGCAGTATCAGGCGCAGCTTAACGCCAAGAATACGGACATGTCACAGTTTGCCGGCGGTCTTGTGACAGACGGTAGCGGAAAAGCTACAATCGCAGCCTTGAAAGACAAACTTATCGGAATGGAGTACCCGGATACAATTACTTCTGAGGATGGAACTGTTCCTTCAGCAATCGCAGCTGTTGACCCTCACTTCAAAATGCCTCAGGTATGGAAGACTTCCCTTGCCCTTGACTATAACTTCCCTACCTCTTTCCCATTCTCAATCACTGCGGAAGGTATCTACAACAAGACATTGAACGGCGTTACTATTTCTGACTGGAGCATGGACCCTATACAGGGCTTCAACCGTCTGAATGGTGCGGACAACAGGCCTATCTTCCCTTCTGACTTCAGGGCAGGCAGAACAAAAGCATTCGTTCTTGAGAATACAAATAGAGGTTATGGCTACTCTGCCAACGTTACTGTAAACATGCGCCCTATAGAGGGACTTAGCATTATGGCAGCATATACCCATACTGCATCCAAGGAACTTACAGGTATGCCTGGTTCAAATGCAGAGTCTGCATTCACATACGTACCATCATCGAAGGGACCTAACAATCTTCCTCTTCACAACTCACAGTACGTTACTCCTGACCGTGTAGTGGCTTCGCTCACTCACCATGACAAGTGCGGCAACCACTTCAGCTTCATTTATGAGGCTTGGAGAGGCGGAAACAGCTATTCTTACATGCTTGTAAATGATATGAATGGCGATGGTTATAGCTATGATGCGCTTTATGTACCTACCGATGAACAGGTTAAGAACAATGAGTTCCGTTTCGCTTCTGACGATGATCGTGACCGTTTCATGGCTTATGTACACAATGACAAGTATCTGAGCAAGAACCAGGGAAAATATGCTGAGGCTTACAGCGTATATTCTCCTTGGGTGCACAGGATTGATTTTGGCTACAAGCATGACTTTAAGGTTAAGATTGGCAACTCAGTCAACACTCTTCAGCTTAGCGTTGACCTCAAGAACGTGCTCAACCTGTTCAACTCAAAATGGGGTGTAAGCAAAATCATGAATTCTGATTTCGAAAGTGGCCGTATATTGAAATATGACGGCATGGATGCAGACGGCTATGCTACATTCTCTACTCCGGAGTCAATAAACGCCAATACTCAGACCTGGGTTCGCAATACTGCTATCGGTCAGTGCTGGTATGCGTCAATCGGAATCAAATATATGTTTAACTAATCCAGGCTGATACAATATGAAATTTAAAGTTATTTTTGCCGGCATTCTTGCAACATTGGCTCTGGCCACAGGTTGCGAAAAAGAGCTCGCTGAATCATTTGATGAGATTAATATCTCCCAGTCTATTGTTGCGCTTCCGGCAGAAGGCGGACAGGTAAAGACTGTTGTGACAGCTGTTGACAATTGGAAATTCGAAGGCTATGATGAGACTGTCTCATCTTGGTTGACAATAACTCCAGCACAGGGGGGGGCAGGTGAAATAGAAGTTACCTTCAAAGCAGAAGCTGCAACTGAGTCTAAGACTGCTGAGCTTAAGCTTGTTTGTGCAAATAGAGTCCAGCGTGTTACCGTGCAGCAGATTACAGCCAAAGTTGAGACTCCGCTTTCAACATGTGCCGAAGTAATAGAAGGTCCTGACAGCAAGACCTATCGCGTCAAAGGTGTCGTTACTGCCATTGCAAATACGACCTATGGCAACTGGTACCTCAATGACGGTACCGGTGAGGTTTATATTTACGGTACTTTGGATGCCAAGGGAGCAGAGAAAAACTTTGAAAGCCTTGGTATTGAAGTCGGTGATGTGGTTACTTGTGAGGGTCCTAAGACAACTTATAACACTACCATAGAGCTTGTCAATGTAACGGTGATAGATATCGAGAAGTCTCTCATAAAGGTTGAATCCGTAGAGCCGGAGGATGCTGTAATCGCTAAGGAAGGCGGAGATTTCAAGGTTGAGCTTACTTGCAAAGGAGAGGGTGTGTCAGTTGAAATACCTGAAGCTGCGAAAGCTTGGCTGTCTGTTACATCTATTACAACATCTGGTTCAACAGCTTCCGTAGTCTTTACGGCAGCTCCTAATGAAGGAGGCGACAGGGAAGCTACCCTTGTGTTCAAGACTTCATCAAAAGGCGAGGAATATACTGCTCAGACAGAATTGAAGCAGGAAGGATCGATCATTGATGCTACTGCTGCTGAGATCAATGCTGCAGAGGACGGTGCTACCGTATATCGCTATACAGGATACATCACTCAGGATACCGGAAGCGATTATGGCAACATCTATGTTAAGGATGCCACTGGCGAGGTATATTGCTATGGTGTGCTCAATGAGGCCGGCGAGACAAAGAAATGGAAGGAGATGGGAATCAATGTCGGTGACATCGTTACTGTGACAGGTCCTAAGACTTCTTTCAATGGTGCTCCTCAGCTCAAGAATGTTTCAGTAGAAAAGCATATCAAGGTGACGGACATATCTCTTGCTGATTTCCGTAATCTTCCTGATGACAAGAACACATGGTACAGAATCTCCGGAAAGGTAGGCAAGAGCACCGAGAATGGCACTAAGCATGACCTTGAGAACTATGGTAATTTCGCTCTGTTTGATGGTGATACCCAGGTTTACGTCTATGGCGTGAAGAACGGCTGGGGCGGCCCGAAGGGTGAATTCGGCAAGCTCGGAGTCAAAGAAGGCGATGATCTTACCATAGTTTGCTACAAGACATCATTCAACGGTCTCATAGAGGCGGACGGATGTTTCTATGTGTCCCATACCGAAGGTGGCAGCGAGACTCCAGAACCGGGCCCGGGGGGGGCAGATTATGAGACAACCCTCGTATATATGGGAGTAGATGCTTTCTATGATGACGGCATAGCTACAATTAATGGTGTTTCCGATGTTAAGGTGTTGAAATTCGGAACGTCAAAGAAATCCGGTGAGTGCATGGTCATGATTCCTGCAGGTTCCACGAAAATAGTTTTCTATGGTATCGGATGGGCAGGAAAAGATGATGTCTTTACAGCATCTTTCGCCACCTTCACGCAGGGAGAGGTCACTCTTAAGGCAAACCCGGGGGCCACAGGAAACTCACCTTATACGATAACTGCTACTGGCAGCGATTATTATACTATTGAGTTTAACGTCCCTATAGAAGAGGAGATGCCTCTTACGCTCAAATCTACAGCAAGATGCATCATTTGGGGATTGCAGGCAAAAACTGAATAGTCTCTACTGAATGACTGAAGGGACCGGTACTGAAAAGTTCCGGTCCCTTTTTTTATAAATGCTGCTTCCGAATTCCTGTAAGCCTCCGAAGAAATGCATATTGTAGCCGGGATTGATCCTGGCTACTTTTGCGTTAAAAAGGAACGCATATGATGACTTTAGAAGAAATCCAGTCGCTCGAGAGCTATTGCTCGGAAAACGGCATCACTATCAAGCAGCGCTTGCATGAACTCAATATTCCCGAGTCGAACTTTTATTATGCACGACGTGCGC
>OFGN01000038.1_pt1 | contig 125562 bp, 107 predicted proteins | sample 1521821 | NCBI WGS metagenome assembly OFGN01 (sample SAMEA3504094, study PRJEB24116) | mouse gut metagenome | biome: mouse gut; feature: mouse-associated habitat; material: faeces | place: Denmark | collected 2011
TGTTAAGCCTGTCGCTAGCGTTCATCCTGAGCCAGGATCAAACTCTTCGTTGTTGTTTATCTTGTTCTTTTTTTTTCTTCTTCAAAAAAAATCAGAACAAAACCTGTTGTTTGTTTTGTTCTTTCGACAAGACCTGAAGTTTTAGTCCCGGCCGGAATCTGCCTGATCTATCTGTTTAAGAATTGACTTGAGGTCATTTGTAATGACTCTTGTACTACTTCTTGTCTATTGTAACTCTTTCAATGTTCTCTCGTTTTGCAGTTGGTTTGTTTCCCAAAAGCGGTGCAAAGTTAAGGCCTTTTTTCTTCCCCCGCAAGTTTTTCGCAACTTATTTTTCTTGACTTTTCTTCGCATTTTTCCCGTTTTTACTCCATTTCCCCTATAAATCAGCATTTTAAAAACATGTTATAAAACATATTTTTAACTTCTATTAACAATCACTCTTATTAGCACTGTTACACCTCGCCAAATGATACACATTATTATATTGAATCAAAAACCGAGATATAACTGAAGAAAAAGCAACCTGAGAAGAAAAAACTCGGATGTCAGGGGGTATTTCAAGCCAAATTAAAGTTAAAATATGCAAAAACAAGGACTAACTAACGAAATTAGTTTCTTAACTAATATTTTTAGTTTATATTTGCAGATGTAAAATTCATCCATAAAAGTAGAAAAAAATGAAAGCTCTGACAGAAAAAGAAGAAGCAATCATGAAAATATTCTGGGAAAAAGGGCCTCTTTTCGTAAAAGAAATAGTTGAGATCCTGCCCGAGCCCAAGCCACACGTAAACACCGTGTCAACATTTGTGAGAATTCTGGAGGACAAAGGCTACCTGACTCATGAGAAATTAGGCACAACCTACCGTTACAAGCCTCTGCTTTCAGAAACCGATTACGGAAAGAAGAGTTTGCGCAACATCATGATGCGCTACTTCAACAACTCACTGTCGAACGTTGTCAGCGCACTGGTCAAGGATGAGAAGATAACAGACCAAGAGCTCCGCGATCTGATCGATATGGTAAACAAAGACAATCAATAACAATCCTGAACATCAAACTTAAGCCCAAACGCATAATCTTCAATAAAATGGCTACCATACTCTCCTATTCAATCATATCATCGCTATTGCTGACCGCAATTTTCGGATTCTGGCAAATAGTGCGACACGCAACAAGCTTGAGTCCATCTCAAATGCGCATAGCTGCGATGACAACCATAGTAGCAAGTCTGCTGTTACCGGCATTTGTTGTACCCCTCTATAATCCATCCTCCGGGCTGGTTCAGGAAGGCGGAATTGAGATCGGAAAACCACTGGCGACCATTGTGGCTGAAACACAAGCCGCAACCGAAGCAGGGTGGCTACAACCACTGATATATACCTATACGATAGTCGCAGGGATTATCCTTCTGCACCTCCTATTATCCATAGGCCGGATTGTGCTGCTCCGCGCCTTGTCGAGAAAAGCGACATCCGCAGATGGCTCGACGGTGTTCATCCACAACCGGAACAATCTTTCTCCATTTTCCTGGGCAACGTGGATATTTCTCAACGAGACAGATGCCTCCGATCCCAATGCAAACATGATCATAACCCACGAGAAGGCCCACATTGACCGCCGGCACTGGCTCGACATTCTTGTGGCCCAATCACTTATAGCTCTACAATGGTACAATCCCCTTGCATGGATGACACTCCACGAACTGCAAGACATACATGAGTACCAAGCCGACGCCGATACGATCGGAAGCGGCATTCCAGCCCATACCTACCAAATGTTCATAATAAAAAAGGCTGTCGGCGCACGGTTCGCGGCCATCGCCAACAGCCTTAATCACAGTTCACTTAATAAACGTATAACTATGATGTTATCAAAAAAATCGAATCGTCCGTCACGGCTCAGAGCCGTTTCGGCAACCGCAGTGGCGATAGCTGCTGCGATGGCACTGACCACCGACAGCCTCGGTCAGGCAGTAAACCACCTCACAGCCTACGACACGATCATGGCTACCGGCAACAAAGTTAAGGATTTTTCGCCAACAATCGAAACATCCGCACAATCAACTTCAACAACAGCAGAAATCCTGCCGGATAATGCACCGGATGTCCTGCCGGCATATCCGGGAGGACTTGAGGGATTGATGAACTTCCTGATGTACAACGTGAAATATCCAGAGGAAGCGATGAAAGCCGGAATTGAGGGAAAAGTAGCGGTGAAGTTCATCGTGGGTAAAGATGGTCACATCTACGACCCGATCGTGATCAGCGATACCCCGGAAGTTTTGAACAAAGAGGCCATCCGTGTTGTAAAACTACTCGACACCTTCGAGCCAGCCACAACCAACGGACAGCCTGTAAACTGTGAGTTCGTGCTTCCAATCAATTTCAAGATCCCAAAGAAAAATTAACCTCTACCAAAACAGCTTTTTCAACACGGCGGCGTGCAGTTCAATTCCTGCACGCCGCCGGAATTTATCAAAAGTTTTCAACTCCCAGGCATGAACCTGAGGATTTATTTGTAACTTTGGGATGGAAACTTACATAACATGATACCATTTACCCATCTCCACGTACATACCCAATACTCTCTACTCGACGGACAGGCTTCGGTGCCGGCTCTGGTCGACAAAGCCTTAGCCGACGGCATGCCCGGACTGGCTATCACCGATCATGGCAACATGTTCGGCGTCAAAGAGATCTACAACTATGTCAACGGCGGCGCACTCAAAGGCTACAAAAAGAAACTTGAAAAAGCCAAGAAAGCCGGCGACGAAGCCAAAGCTGCAAAAATACAAAACTGGATCGACCGTCTGAAAAACGGCGACTTCCGCCTCATCATAGGCTGCGAGATGTATGTGGCCAACACCACACTCACACAACAGACAGACAAACGAGACACCGGACGCCATCTCATTGTTCTGGCAAAAAATAAAACCGGCTACAAGAATCTGATAAAACTTGTTTCAAAAGCCTGGACCGAAGGCTTCTACATGCACCCCCGAACCGACAAGCAAGAACTGGCAGCCCATAAAGAAGGACTGATAATAGCTTCAGCATGTCTGGGTGGGGAAATTCCACAGCTCATAATGCGCGGCATGGACGACGAAGCCGACAAGCAGGTGAAATGGTGGAAAGACACTTTCGGCGACGATTACTATATCGAGTTGCAACGCCACCGCACCAACAAGCCGGGCGGCAACCAGTCGGTCTATGAAGAACAGAAAAAAGTCAATCCAAAACTGATAGAGCTTGCTCGGAAATACGATATCAAGCTCATATGTACCAACGACAGCCACTTCGTCAACGAAGAAGATGCAGAAGCCCACGATCGATTGATCTGCGTCAGCACAAACAGCAACCTGACCGATCCCAACCGAATGCGCTACACCAAGCAGGAATGGCTGAAAACCCAGCAGGAGATGAACGACCTATTTGCCGACATCCCCGAAGCACTGGAGACAACCAACGAGATAGTGGCAAAAGTGGAGCACTACACCATTGACCATGGCCCCATTATGCCCAACTTCGAAATCCCGGCAGAATTCGGAACAGAGGAAGAATACCGCAGTCGTCTGACAGAAAAGGATCTATTCGACGAATTCACTTGCGACGAAAACGGCAACGTGGTTCTCAGTCAGGAAGATGCAGAAGCAAAGATCAAGAAACTCGGCGGTTACGACAAACTCTACCGCATCAAATTCGAGGCCGACTACCTTGCAAAACTCGCCTACGAAGGCGCAAAAAAACGCTATGGCGATCCCCTCTCGGAAGAATTGAGCGAGCGCATAAAGTTCGAACTCCATATAATGAAGACGATGGGTTTCCCCGGCTACTTCCTTATCGTGCAGGACTTCATCAACGCCGCACGCGAACAGCTCGGAGTCAGCGTAGGCCCGGGACGTGGATCCGCCGCCGGTAGCTGCGTGGCCTACTGTCTGGGCATCACCCAGATCGACCCGGTGAAATACGACCTGCTGTTCGAACGATTCCTCAACCCAGACCGTATCTCCCTCCCCGATATCGATATTGACTTCGACGACGATGGCCGAGCTGATGTGCTCCGCTACGTCACACAGAAATACGGCGAAGAGAAAGTGGCTCATATCATCACATACGGAACGATGGCCGCAAAATCGGCAATCAAGGATGTGGCACGTATCGAGCAGCTGCCGCTGAGCGAGAGCGACCGACTTGCCAAACTCATCCCCAAGAGAATGCCCAGTGTCGACGGAAAAGAACTGAAACCTACACTCGACAACTGCTATAACTATGTGCCGGAATTCAAACCCGAACTGACATCCCAAAACGAGCTGATCGTAGAAACGTTGAAATTCGCGAAAGCCCTTGAGGGGACAGTCCGCAACACTGGCGTGCATGCATGCGGTGTGATCATCTGCCGTGACGATATCACCGATTGGGTGCCCGTAAGCACCGCTGTCGATAAAGCATCGGAATCGAAAGAAAAAATCATCGTGACCCAATATGAAGGTCGCGTGATTGAAGAGACCGGACTTATAAAGATGGACTTCCTCGGCCTCAAGACCCTTTCGATCATAAAAGAGGCCGTGGCAAATATCAAGCGCACCCGGGGCATCGATATCGACATGGAGAAAATTCCTATCGACGACCCCAAGACCTACCAACTCTATTGCGAAGGACGCACCACAGGCACATTCCAGTTCGAGTCGGCAGGCATGCAGAAATACCTCCGCGAGCTACAGCCATCCACATTTGAAGACCTCATAGCCATGAACGCCCTCTATCGTCCGGGGCCTATGGACTATATACCCGATTTCATTGCCCGTAAACATGGTCGCGAACCGATTGTCTACGATATCCCCGTAATGGAGAAATACCTCAAGGACACCTACGGCGTAACTGTCTATCAGGAACAGGTCATGCTTCTGTCGCGACTGCTCGCCAACTTCACCCGAGGTCAGAGCGACACCCTGCGCAAAGCGATGGGAAAGAAGCTGATCGAAAAAATGAACGAGCTGAAAGCTCTCTTCCTTGACGGCGGTCAGAAAAACGGGCACGACCCCAAGACGCTTGAAAAAATATGGGCCGACTGGGAAAAATTCGCATCCTACGCATTCAACAAAAGTCACGCGACATGCTACTCATGGGTTGCATTCCAGACTGCATATCTCAAAGCCAACTATCCGGCCGAATACATGGCCGCCGTGCTATCGCGCAACCGCAACGACACGGAGAAACTCTCAGGCTTCATTGACGAATGCAAAAAAATGCACATACCGGTCAAAGGCCCTGATGTCAACGAATCATTTGCTGAATTCGGTGTCAACTCCCACGGCGACATCCGCTTCGGCATCGCTGCCCTCAAAGGAATCGGGGAAAACGTCGCTGCCGAAATCCTTGCGGCACGCAAAGCCGGAGGCCCGTTTGAATCGATCTACGATTTCGCCGAGCGCGTCAACCCCTCAGTACTGAACCGGCGCATCATCGACACACTTGCAATGGCCGGGGCATTCGACTGTTTCAGCGACCACATACAGCGCGAGGATTTCTTCGAAGCCAACAACAAAGGCGAGACATTCTCCGAAGCCATAATCCGGTACGGACAGTTGTTCCAGGCCGATAAACAGGACAAGAGTATGTCGCTTTTCGGCGACGATGAAAACGCCATGGCCACGGCCGGACGTCCTCAGATCATTCCCGGACTGCGCTGGGTCGATGCTGTCAGACTGGAGAAAGAACGGGAGATCGTCGGGACATACCATTCAGCCAACCCTCTCGATCCTTTCTTCATGGAACTGCACTTCGGCACTCTATCCCTTAAGGACTACGCCGAACTGGAGCCGGAAGAGGGCAAAGAAGTTGTGTTGGGCGGCATGGTTATCGACTTCACATCACGTCCGGCCAAAAACGGCGGCAACTTCGGTATTCTTAAAATACAGGACTACACCGGATCTGCCGAATTCATGCTTTTCGGACAGGATTATATTGACTATCACAACTACGGAGTGCCCGGCACACCTATATATATCCGCGGATCATTTGGCCGACGCTTCCAGAACTCCGACCTGCGTTTCAGAGTCAACTCAATACGTCTCCTACAGGAATTGAAAGGACAGATCGTCGGGGGCATCACCATCAACATCACCGCCGACAAGCTGACAGAAGCACTGCATGGAGTTTTAGCCGAACATGCCACATCGTCAACTGAAGATCTCGGATCACTCCGATTCCGTGTAGCCGATCCGGAGACAGGCCGCAGCGTAACTCTCGACACCTCAATGCGCATCCCTGTCAACAAGGAACTTGTTGAGAAACTCGAAAATCTCGAAGTCGAATTCAGCATCGACCGAGCTTAATATGACAAAAATTTCCGTATATTTGCATATCAAAAGAAACACAAACTAAATATCATAAGAAAATGGCTTATAAATTCACCGACAGCAATGTCAACGAAGTCATCGCTTCAGGCAAGCCTGTAGTGATCGACTTCTGGGCAACATGGTGCGGCCCCTGCATGCGCCTTGCCCCAGTGATCGACGAACTCGCAGAAGAATTTGCCGATCAGGCAGTGATTGGAAAATACAACGTCGACGAGGAAACCGAACTCAGCGGACAATACCGCATCATGTCGATCCCCACAATTCTGTTTTTCAAGAATGGCGAACAGGTCCGCGACCTTCGCATGACAGGCGCCACCAAAGATCAGCTCCGCGAACGCATCGAGAAATTGCTCGCGCTCTGATCCGCACATATAGAATTTCACTGACATAGTCCAAAGCCGCGGATCAAAAGATTCCGATGAGGGCTATGTCTGTTTTTTTAAAACAACACATTCACACACACATTTAAAATCTAACTGCCATGATCCACAGATTTATCCTGAATGAAGTATCCTATTTCGGACCCGGCTCTCGCCGCGAACTGCCGGAGGTTGTCCGACGCATGGGCAAATCAAAGGCACTCGTAGTCACTGATCCCGGACTTATAAAGTTTGGAGTCGCAAAAATGGTGACCGACATACTCGATGAAGCAGCCCTCCCCTATGAAATATTCTCAGACGTAAAACCAAATCCTACGGTTGCCAACGTGCAGCATGGAGTCGACACATTCCGCCAGTCGGGAGCCGACTATATCATAGCCATCGGTGGTGGCTCTGCCATCGACACGGCCAAAGGCATTGGCATCGTAGTGACCAATCCTGAGTTTTCGGATATTGTCTCGCTTGAAGGCTGCGCCCCGACAAAAAACAAAAGTATACCAATCATAGCACTTCCGACAACAGCCGGCACCGCTGCCGAGACCACAATCAACTACGTGATCATCGACGAGGAAAAACAGAAAAAGATGGTATGTGTGGATCCCAACGACATACCTGCCGTTGCCATTATTGACGCGGAATTAATGTACAGCCTTCCCCGAAACCTGACAGCAGCCACCGGCATGGACGCTCTGACCCATGCTATTGAGGGATACATAACCAAAGGAGCGTGGGAAATGTCGGATATGTTTGAAATTGAGGCCATCCGCATGATCAGCCGTCACCTGCCCGTAGCTGTCGAAGAGCCTCACAATGCGGAAGCACGCAGTGGCATGGCGCTTGCCCAATACATCGCAGGAATGGCATTTTCCAATGTTGGGCTCGGACTGGTCCACGGAATGGCTCACCCGATGGGATCGCTCTTTGACATTGCCCATGGCGTGGCAAATGCTCTGCTTTTGCCAACCATCATGGAATTCAATATGCCATACTGCCTCGACAAATACCCGGAAATAGCACGTGCCATGGGAGTCGACATATCTGGTATGACTCGCGAAGAAGCATCGCAGGCAGCCGTCAACGCAGTCAGAGATCTGGCCATCAAAGTCGGCATACCGCAACACCTTTCAGAACTTGGCATCTGCGAATCCGACATTCCGAAACTTGCCGATCAGGCTCTTGCCGACGTATGTACGCCCGGCAACCCACGCGATGTCACACTCTCCGACATCCAGACCCTATACCGCAAACTTCTATAACCCGTTATCGGGAAATAGCAGATCCTAAAATTGCGCCGTATCCTCAATTGGATTGCGGCGCAATTTTTATGGCTACCCACCTATTATGATCGTTTTTCAAGTTTCAGAAGAAACTCCTTGACAGCCATGCCGCCAGCATAGCCTGTGAGTGATCCGTCTGTGCCGATTACCCTATGGCACGGTACGAAAACAGATATGGCATTTGCGCCATTGGCATTTGCCACCGCTCTCACAGATTTTGGCCGTCCGATCCTTGTAGCCACCTCCCCATAAGAAATCAAATCTCCATACGGGATCCGTAGCAACTCACGCCACACCATTTTCTGAAAATCCGTCCCGACAAAAAGCAACGGAACATCAAATTCGCTCCGCAATCCGGCAAAATATTCATCAAGCTGTTCCACAGCCCTCTCAAGAACCGGCGACATCCCCTCGCGTAAATCCGCACTCAAAATCCGCTTCAATCTGCCACAGACACGATCCCTATGCCTGTCCACCAGCCATTCACACAGACACAGACTGTCGCCAAAAGATCCAAGCAACAGTTCCCCACAAGGAGACTCATACCGACAAACAATTATTTCTTCTCGCTCCATCTCATGTGCAATAATAAATCCTATGCTTAATCCGAACGCGCCGGCATTCTAATAACAGATGCCGGCGCGTTGTCGTATTATCTCTAAACTGGGATCAGTCGACATTATCGAGTGTGTGACCCATGCGTTCTTTCTTAGTGTGGAGGTAGGTCAGATTATACTTGTTGGGAGCAATCTCGATTGGCACGTTTTCCACAACCTCGAGTCCATATCCCTCAAGCCCGATCCGTTTGATAGGGTTATTGGTCATCAGTCGCATTTTACGGACACCAAGATGGTGCAGTATCTGTGCCCCTACTCCATAGTCGCGTTCGTCGGCCTTATGTCCGAGGCGCAGGTTGGCATCCACCGTATCAACCCCCTCTTCCTGCAACTTATAGGCGCGGATCTTATCCATCAGCCCTATTCCACGACCCTCCTGGTTCAGATAGAGAATCAATCCGCGACCCTCTTTCTCAACCATGGCCATGGCCTTATGAAGCTGCTCGCCGCAGTCGCAACGCTGAGATCCGAAAATATCGCCGGTGGCACATGACGAATGAACTCGCATCAACACCGGTTCTCCATCGGAGATATCACCTTTGATCAGGGCTATATGCTCAAGACCGCTCTCTTTTTCGCGGAACGGGATCAGGCGGAAATGTCCGTATGAGGTCGGCATATCAACCTCCACACCCTGCTCCACGGTCGATTCCGTGCGCATGCGGTAGGCGATCAGATCGCGTATTGAAACAAGTTTCAAGCCCCATTCGTCGGCTTTTTTACGAAGCTGTGGCAGACGTGCCATCGTACCATCCTCATTCAGGATCTCAATCAATGTGGCGGCAGGTTGCAGCCCGGCAAGACGTGCCAGATCGACTCCGGCTTCCGTATGTCCGGGACGACGGAGCACACCCTCATCCTGAGCATAAAGCGGATGGACATGTCCGGGACGGCCGAAATCGGAAGCCACCGACTTGGGATCGGCAAGCGCACGCAGTGTCATCGCGCGGTCATGAGCCGAGACTCCGGTAGTACACCCGGCAAGCAGATCGACGGTAATGGTGAACGGAGTTCCGAGCATCGAGGTGTTGTCCTCAACCTGATGGGGAAGCCCGAGCTGCTTACAACGCGATATTGTCAGCGGAGCGCAAAGCTCGCCGCGAGCATTGGTGATCATGAAATTGACATGTTCCGGCGTAACCTTCTCTGCGGCCATGATCAGGTCGCCCTCGTTCTCGCGGTCTTCATCATCAACCACAATAACGAAACGTCCGGCACGGAATTCTTCTATAGCCTCCTCGATAGTGTCGAGGCGAATTTCTTTATAGTTACTCATCGTATGTTGGATTTTCAATTAACGGCGTCAGCTGATCGGCGACGCTGATGATTTTCTTTATTTCGTCACGCAGGATCCGGAGCTGGCGCAGTCCGATAAAATAGACAGGCAGTCCGATCGGGAATAGTATTATTGCAGCCCACGCGGCCGGCTTGTAATTAGTCGGGTGATAAAGCCACAGACTCCTCAGAATCGGGAAATCCATGAGCTTATTGATAACCAGTTTGTCCTTGCTGTTGGATAGGTATTCCACTGTTATTTCCAAACGCTCGCGTAGGCTCCGAAGTTCATTGCGGTTATATCCCGACAGCCAATATCGGTCATAGCGCGGACGCACGGGATTGTCGTCGAGCATCCGATTGGCAGCCATGCGCAATTGAGCAAGATCGTCGATAGCCTTCGCCACTTCGACATCGGTCATTGTCACCTCCTTCATCTCCAGATGACGTGCCTGGTTGCTGCCTATCAGCCTACGGAAGAAGTTCAGGTAAGCGTCGCGGTTGAACAGAGCTGAATCATGCACGGCCTTATAGGTGAAGAATATACCCATCGGCAGCAGCACGGCCGAACTGAGCCACATACCTGCGGTCACGGCTATCTTCCCGTCACGGGCCATCTTATAGCCCGTATTGTCTATGATATAGTAGAAAATAAACAGCAGAACCGAGATAACCAGCGGCATACCGAGGCCACCCTTGCGGATAATGGCACCGAGAGGTGCGCCGATAAAGAAGAATATCACGCAAGCGAACGAAAGAGTGAATTTCTTCTGCAATTCAATATCGTGACGGCGGATCAGTTTCCGTTCATCCTTGATCACAAGCCCACGGAACTCATGTTCCTGACGCTGGGCATTGGCCTTATTGAGAGCGGCGCGGAGATAGTTGACCTGCATTCCGGCACCCGTGCCGCGGAACAACGAATCGACATTCATCGGCTTTGTCAGCGCCACATCAGGGATCGGCTCCTCAACCTGCACCGTATCGTGGCGCACAGTCTGGCTATACGGCAATCCGAAATAACGCGACTCGGCCACGAGCTTGCCATAGCTTTCGCCTATGCTGTCAACTCGCGTTGTCATCGAATCAATCGCCACACGAAGCTCCGCTATGTTTTTACCCACATACTGGCTGCGCATTCCTTCCTCATCCATTCGGTTGAATTTGGCATCGAACGGCACCAGAATATCCTTTCTTGAAAACGACTCGCGCCGATAAGGCACATTGCGCATGGACCGGTTTGCATCCTTCAGATTTTCGAACGACTCTCCCTGCCATAAGCGCAGGAACAGATGGCTCTGATCCTCCATCATAGCCATCCGGCCCGAATCGGCAAGAATGATGCTCGCATTATCGGAACCCTTGGATATGTCGTAGATCATTATGTCATACAGCGTGCCGGTATCGCGGTTCTTACTCTCCACAAACAGATTATAGCCAGGGATCTGGTCATAAAACACTCCTTCCGGGATCTCAAGTTCAGGCGATTTCTGCCGCACGGAATAGAGCAACGTCCACATCTTTGTCTGCGCCACCGGAAGCACATTGTTCTGAAAGAAGAACGCACCGATAGCTATAAGCACCATCAGCACAATCAACGGACGCATGGCCTTGATCAGCGACACTCCCGACGCCTTCATGGCTGTAAGCTCAAAATGCTCGCCGAGATTACCAAACGTCATGAGGCTTGCAAGCAAAATGGCAAGCGGCAACGCCATAGGTATCATGGTCAGTGCGGCATAAAAAAACAGCTCGCCAAGCACATCCACACCCAGACCCTTGCCTACAAGATCGTCGATATAGCGCCAAAGAAACTGCATCAGCACTATAAATAGACATATGAAGAACGTCATGACAAACAAGGGCAGGAAGCTCTTGAGCACGAACGAATATAATTTCTTGATTCCTAACATTTATCTGCCGGTTTTCGGATCATCAGCGATCCGCCTGCAAAGATAGCTATTTATTTTCACAAATCAGCCCCACGAAACTGCAAACCGCACGAGCCACCCTCGATAAATCATCAGCGAGAGCATTCCGCAAGCTCCGGCAAGCATTACTGTTCTATATGCTATCTGCGCCACCTCCCGGCTCGCGACCGCATATCTGAACCCTCTCACAACCGGATTCATAATATACGCTATAAAACATACGTAGAATGTATTGCGCACAATAACACCAAAAGCGTTCAATCCCTCCTTGGGTACAACTATTGGCTCATCTTGCGGATAGATTGGTATTTTCTGGACAAATATAAAATAGCACACAACGCACATCATCACCAGCGAAAGCACAAAATAACCGATCCCCTTCTTATTGTTCTTCGACTTTACACACTTCAGTCCCCTCTCGAGAGGCCGTCGAAACATATCGGCATAAAAAGCCATCATCAAGATAGCAGCAACCGTACGCAACAAAAAATCCATATATCCCTATAAATTGATTTAACTAACAATCGCAAATATACTAAATTCAAGAGAAATGGCAATCTTTAGAATGCAAAAACGGCGACATCTCTGCCGCCGTCTTAATTTCATTATTCTGTAGCCCGGAATTATTCGCGAGTGTCGCGGAGGGCTTCTTTGATCGAATTGAAGATGTCGTCGATCGCTCCGGAACCTTTGATGGCATGATACTTGCCTTCGCCAACATAATAATCGCGCAAGGGAGCTGTCTGTGCGTTGTACACTTTCAGACGGTTGTTGATAGTCTCGGGATTATCGTCGGAACGGCCGCTTTCGGCACCGCGTTTCACCAGGCGATCCATCAGCTCTTCATCAGGAACCTCAAGACCTACCACCGCATGCACCTTAGATCCGCGCTTTGCAAGCATCGATTTCAAAGCCTTGGCCTGTTCGATCGTACGGGGAAATCCGTCGAAAATAACACCATTGGCTGTCTCCGGATTCTCATTGAGGGTGTGTTCAAGGATGTCGATCATCAGATCGTCGGGAATCAACTGCCCCTTGGAGATATAGCTGTCGGCTATGCGTCCAAGCTCTGTGTCGCGAGCTATATGATCGCGCAGCAATTCTCCCGTTGAGATGTGATAAAGACCGTATTCGTCAATAAGTCGGGCGCTCTGAGTTCCCTTTCCGCTACCGGGAGCGCCGAATACCACTAAGTTGTACATGGTTATGCAAATTTCTTTATTTTATACATGCGTCGCCAACACGGCGACAGATTTTAGTCAAAAATATTGCCAGTCCGATCACTGGTCATGTTTCTCGCTCAGAACCCAGATATCTGGCAGATTACGGGCGAGACCATCGATATCGAGGCCAAAACCGATAATGAAATCCGAAGGAATCTCGAAGCCCACATAATCGGGGTTGACATCAACCTGAAGAGACTCCGGCTTATACAGCAACGTGGCTATCTTGACATCGGCAGGATTTTCCTGACGCAGACGCTCAACAAGCTTATGGATTGTCTTGCCGGTATCAACGATATCTTCAACAACAATCACTGTGCGGCCGGCCAGATCTTCCGACAAACCAAGCACCTCTTTTACTACTCCGGTGCTCGAAGTGCCCTCATAGCTTTTCAACCTGATAAATGAAATCTCTGCGTCGGCCAGCTCTACGCTGCGGAAAAGATCGGAGGCAAATGGGAATGCGCCATTCAAAACACACAGGAACAATGGGCGTTTACCCTTGCAATCTTCTGTTATCTGCCGCCCTATCTCCTTGATACGGGCCTGAATCTTATCGTTTTCCAAATAAGGGACAAAAGTCATGCCCTTGTATGTAACCTGTCTCATCGGGTCGTTTTAAGTTTATTTGGCGCAAAATTACTAAAAATCTCTATTAGTGAAAAAAGAATTTTGTGTATTTTTGCATTCATGAAACTCTTCACTACCGACGACATACGCGCTATTGAGCGACAGACCATAGCTGCCGACGGCATCACAGCACGCACCCTCGTGGATCGCGTGGCCAATGCTGCGGCAGCAGAGATAGCCACTCACTGGCGACCGACTAAACGCACCGTGATTTTTGCCGGACCAGGCAATAACGGCGCCGACGCATTGGCCACGGCCATGCGTCTTATCGAACGTGGATTCAACCCCACTATCTTTCTTTTCAATATTGGAGGTAACAGCATCAAAAATGAATGCGTACAGTTCCGTAATGCCCTCAGAAGCGACTTCCCGGACGCCGATTTCAACGAAATCATCAACACGTTCAACACTCCGGAGCTCGGCCCTAACGATCTCGTGATTGACGGACTGTTCGGCTCCGGTCTGCGCGAGCCGCTATCAGGTGGTTTCATGGCTCTGGTGCGCTACATCAATGAATCTGGAGCAAAAGTGGTCTCTCTCGACATTCCGAGCGGTATGTTTGCCGACTGGGATCAGCAATCTCCGGCACGCGATATTATCCACGCCGATCTGACCCTTGCTGTCCAGTTCCCACGCATAGCCTTTTTCCTTCCGGAACGCGCAAAGCTTGTAGGACGTTGGAAATTGCTCGACATCGGCCTGAACCGCGAAGCCGCTGAAAAGACCAAGTCCATGTTCCATCTCGTCGAGGCTTCGGAAATAAAAAATCTTCTGCATCCGCGCCAAGCTTTCTGCAGCAAGGACGACTTCGGTTCCGCATTGCTCATTGCCGGACGCTTCGGAATGTGTGGCGCAGCTGTTCTCGCTTGTCGCGGAGCGCTCAGAGCCGGTGCCGGCAAGGTGACCCTGTTTGCGCCACAATGTGCATTCCAGATCGCCCAGACCGCTGTTCCGGAAGCAATGTTCGAAGCCGACGACAACAATCTCATGCTATCTGCCATCCAGCCCGGACGATCATTCAAGGCCTATGGCATAGGCCCGGGTATCGGCACATCCGACACTACGATCAGCGCGGTTGAATCATTCATCAAAACATCCAAGACTCCGCTTGTGATCGATGCCGATGCGCTCAACTGCATAGCCCGGCGCCCCGACATGCTGAACCATCTGCCGCTCCTTTCAGTGATCACACCCCACGATGGTGAATTCGACAGGCTCTTCGGCGAGCACACCACTCATGAGGCCCGTATCAAAAAAGCCCTCGAGGTCTCGAAATACTATAATATCCTTATACTTCTCAAAGGCCACTACACCGCACTTGTCCGCCCCGACGGAAAGATCTATTTCAACTCATCGGGATCTCCGGCCATGGCAACTCCGGGAGCCGGCGACGTCTTGACCGGCATCCTGACAGCATTCATAGCCCAGGGCTATAAACCCGAAGTCAGTGCGCTGATCGCCGCCTATGTCCACGGACGTGCCGGTGAAATCGCGGCCAACATTCATGGCGACTACGGCGTTACGGCCAACGACATTGCCCAGGCCACAGGACGCGCTATAATGGAGATTATGCAACCCACCGCCATCGAATAACACCACAAACTACACTCCCGACTATGAGAAAATCAATTATAGCCCTCTCTCTCGCAGCCGTGGCAATCACGGCTACGGCGCAGACCACACAGAAACTGACAGCTACAAAGATCAATGAATACGGACTGATCTACACCCTGCCGACAACGGTTGTCGATGTAACTATAGAAGCTGAAAAGACCGTCAGCACCCCGGGAGAATTTTTCCGTTATGCGAAAAAGTACCTCGGCATGAACCCGATTGTTGAGCCATCCACTGTCTACACACTGAAAAGCATCAACACATCCTCCCGTGGGATTGCCGATCAGGACGAACGCTATCTGGTGCAATTCAAATCCGGATCAGCCCCATTCATAATGATCAATGACGCTGATTTCCCTTTGGCAATCAACACTGACGAGCTACCGGCTGGTTCAGAGGCCAATCTGCCGGTTGCCCAACTGGCCAAGCCAACCATCCTTGAAACCGCAGCAGCCGCTCAGGCCATGACAGCCGAAATGCAACAGAGCACATCATCGGCAAAACGCGCCGAACTTGCTGCCGCAAGAATATTCGAACTGCGCCAAAGCCGCAGCGAGATAATCTCCGGAACCGCCGACAATATGCCGGCCGACGGTCAGGCCATGCAGCTTGCACTCGACAATCTGGCCGCTCAGGAGGCAGCTCTGACTGCTATGTTCGTTGGAACCATCCAGACATCCACACAAGTTGAGACATTCACCGTGACACCACCTGCCGACATACAGGGCACACAGTGGGAAACGATCGTGGCACGATTGTCATCTCTTTCCGGAATTGTAGATGCCGACGACCTCACAGGCGCTCCGATACGTCTGACACTGAACATAACCGAGCGTGGCCGACTCCCTGAGAACGAGAAAGGAGAAACCAAACGCTTCCCCAAAGGTGGTCTTGCCTACCGCATCCCCGGAACAGCCGAAATCACAATCAACTTCAACGGCAACCGTATAACCTCATCAACAATCGACGTGGCTCAATACGGCGTAGTTTTCGGCCTCGACCCGAACTTATTCACCGACAAAAAAGCACCGGCCTACGCCATATTCAATCCCGTGACCGGAGCAATCACAGAACTCGGCACTGTGAAATAATCCACACCATCCCCCAATAATACAAAAATGCGGCGTGTCATAATCATAACATGACACGCCGCATTTTTTATATTATATATCAGAATATCGTTTTATTCCGTATCATCTCCTACCGACGGGAGATTCTCAAGATTCATAGCTGCTTCGGTCTCATTTCCGTCAATGCTATCCGCCTCAACTTCTTCAGTCAGATCCATAACAGGAGCCGAACCCGGTTCCACAGGTTGCTCCTTGATATAGTTATCATAGACGTACCATGCGCCGACGGCAATTGCTGCCAAAACTATGACCCAGACAATTAACTTCTTAATCATAACTTATAGAGTTTTTCTTATTGAACTGATTAAACTTATTGCAAATTAACATTTCGAGGTTGTTTTCGAGATGATTCCGATCTTTTTAATGAAGCGATGGGGCTCCATCGTGACCGAGAAAAGGGATGGAATCGGCCGGAAACAGGCCGAAGGGTTAACAATAAGGGATTTAGTCAGTTCTGCGTTAACATTTTGAAATAAGTTTAAATCAGTTCATTACTGCTTATTAAAGATTCCGCCGGAACACATCAGAATGTTCCGGCGGAAAGATCAATTATCAATCACTCTATTGATTAGTCCTGATTGAGGTTTACACGCTTGAACTCAACAGCAACGAGACCTTTCTGAGCCTTGTCGAGATACTGGCCGATGGTCATTGTAGCGTCCTTCACAAACTCCTGCTCAACGAGGCAAGATTCCTTGAAGAACTTGTTGAGACGACCCTGAGCGATGTTCTGGATCATCTGCTCGGGAAGATTTGCAGCCTTAGCTTCAGCGGTTTCTTTTGCAATCTTACGGGCTTTGTCGGCTTCTTCTTCAGTCAGCCAGCCTTTTGCAATATTGCTTTCAATGTGAGCTTCGCTGTCAACGAGATTTGGGTTGATGCCGGCTTTCTTGAGAGCTGCCTCAACAGCCTTCTTAACCTGCTCTTCCTTGGTCTTGTCAACTGCAACATTGTATTCAGAATCCTTTACTGACTGAGGAACAGCGTCACGGTCAACAGCAACAGGGTTCATTGAAGCAACCTGCATTGCTACGTCACGGCCAACCTGATAATCAACACCTTCGAGGTTGAAACCTACGATAGTGGCGAGCTTGTTGCCGAGGTGGTTGTAGGAAGTGGTTGAAGGAGCTTTGATAAACTCGTAAGCACCGAGTTCCATCTTCTCACCGGTCTTACCGCTTTCCTCTACGATGAGGTCGGCGATAGTCTGGCCATCGAGAACAACAGCCTTGAGTTCGTCAGCCGATGCAGGACGGTTAGCCATAGCGGCGTCGAGTATCTTGTTGGTAAGCTCAACGAAACCGGCGTTCTTGGCAACGAAGTCAGTCTCGCACTTGAGGGCAACAACTGCAGCGAAGTCGCCTTCATTCTTTGCGAGAACACAGCCTTCAGAAGCCTCGCGGTCTTCACGCTTTGCTGCAACTGCCTGACCCTTCTTGCGGAGGATCTCAACGGCTGCTTCGATATCGCCGTTAGTTTCGGCGAGGGCTTTTTTGCAGTCCATCAAACCTGCGCTTGTCAAGTGGCGCAGCTTGGTGATTTCTGCCATTGTAACTGCCATAATCTTATTATAGTTTATGAGAGATTCGTAAATTGTTTTAATTATTCTGCGGCAGGTGCGGCTGTTTCAGCAGCTGCTTCTGTTGCAGGGGCTTCAGCATTTTCTGCCTTTGCCGAACGGCTTACGCGACGACGTTCGCGACGGGGAGCCTGTTCGCCTTCAGCTGCCTGCTGATCAACTTTCTCCACTTTACGTTCTTCGAGACCCTCTGCGATTGCGCCACATACTGTGTCGAGGATCAGATCGATCGACTTGGAAGCGTCATCATTTGCAGGGATAACGAAATCTACGTTTGTAGGATCAGAGTTGGTATCTACCATAGCGAATACGGGGATACCGAGACGGTTAGCTTCTGCAACTGCGATGCGTTCTTTCAGCACGTCAACCACGAAGAGTGCAGAAGGAAGACGGTTGAGGTCGGCGATTGAGCCGAGGGTCTTCTCGAGTTTTGCACGCTGACGGGTGATCTGAAGTTTTTCGCGCTTCGACAGGTTGTCGAAAGTGCCGTCGGTGGCCATCTTGTCAATAGCGGTCATTTTCTTGACTGCCTTGCGGATGGTCGGGAAGTTGGTAAGCATACCGCCGGGCCAGCGTTCGATAACATAAGGCATGTTGACGCTCTGTGCTTTGTCGGCGATAACTTGTTTGGCCTGTTTTTTAGTTGCTACGAAAAGCACTTTTTTGCCTGATTTGGCAATGCTCTTCAGTGCGGCTGCGGCCTCGTCCAGCTTGGCAGCTGTCTTGTAGAGGTCTATGATGTGGATACCGTTGCGCTCCATGAAAATGTAAGGAGCCATGGCAGGATTCCATTTTCTTTTAAGGTGACCGAAATGGCAACCTGCTTCTAATAATTGGTCAAATGTAGGTGTTGACATTGATAAAAAGATTGTTTACGTTCTTCTTGATTTTTACAACTTTGAAGTAGGGAACGTGTCCATCCGCAAAGTTTAGATACTAAACACTTATATTCATGCGGCATCAGCATGCCGCGCGATATTAACGTTTTGAGAACTGGAAGCGCTTACGGGCTTTCGGCTGACCGGGTTTCTTACGTTCTACAGCACGCGGGTCACGGGTCATGAAGCCTTCTGCACGGAGTGCCGGTTTGTCTTCAGGATTGATCTTGACAAGGGCACGTGCGATAGCCAGACGCAATGCTTCTGCCTGTCCTTTGTAGCCGCCACCGTCGAGATTTACGTGGATGTCGTATTTCTCAGCAACTTCGAGGGTGCTCAGCGGCTGCTTTACGATATACTGGAGAATTGAAGAGGGGAAGTAAACTTCCAAGGGGCGTTTGTTGATTGTGATGGCACCGTTGCCTTCTTTTACAATCACGCGTGCCACGGCGGCCTTACGGCGGCCAACTGCATTAACTGTTTCCATACTTCCTGCTCTTATTTGATTTTGTTGATGTCAATTACTTTCGGATTCTGAGCTTCGTGGGGATGGTTGGGACCATTGTACACGTGCATATTCTCGATCAAGCGACGGCCAAGACGGTTCTTGGGGAGCATGCCTTTCATAACCTTGATGTAGAGAGGGTGCATACCGGGCTTGATGTGCTTGTTGAACGATTTCTTCATCAGGATCTCAGGGTTAGCGTAGCGCTGGCCACCGGGATAACCTGTGTATGAGAGATATTCGCGATCTGTCATCTTTTTGCCGGTCAGGACAACCTTGTCTGCATTGATGATGATCACATTGTCGCCACATTCCACGTTGGGTGAATAGCTGGGCTTGTTCTTGCCACGCAGGATTTTGGCAACTTTAGAGCAAAGACGACCGAGATGCTGGTCGGTGGCGTCGATAAGAAGCCACTCTTTTTCCACGCTCTGAGCGTTGGGGGTTAATGTTTTGTAACTTAAAGTATCCACTTTTAATTAATTGATAAATAGTTAATTAATTTTGATACGCACCGCAGGATTGCCCGGCCAAAGGCATCGCTCCGGCTCGCATCATCGATTTATTTTGGATATAATCGGACTGCAAAGGTAGTGATTTTTCGTCGCGAAACCAAACCTTTTCAACTATTTTTCAAGCACTTCGGGAAATATTTTTCTACAAGGCCACTCCCCGGTGCCCATTCATCGCCTGAGGGAATCCACAGCAGCCAGATATCGGTCAAGTCCCGTCGCCTTATGGATCGGCTTCCATCCCTTGCGGCCAATCAGGGTCTGCGGATAATCCCAGAATGGCTTCATCTTCATCAGAATCTGGCTGTCGCCGCAAAGAGTCGACTTGTAATACCTGAAAATCTCATCATGGACACGCAGCAGACCGTCAACAACCATATCATCCGGCACTACTTTTCCACTCCGCAATTCCAGCCCCAGCGAAGATCGTGAGAGCAATCCCCGGCCAAGCATAACTCCTGCCAAGTCCGGATACCTGTCCCTGACCATCATCACATCCTCAATCGAGCATAGATCGCCATTATACACTACCGGATTGGCCGATCCCCTCAACAGTCTGCCAAACTCTCCGTAATGCAATTCGCCTGAATACTCCTGCCGGGCCGTCCGCGGATGAACGGTCAGATGAGCCAGCCGAACGCCATTGAGGATCGGAAGCACATCACGCCAGGCATCCGCCCGGTCATATCCGAGGCGCATCTTAATGCTGAACTCCACATTCTCCACGCTCCGCAGATAATCCGCAACTGAAGCCACAATCTCAGGCCGCTCCACAAGAGCCGCACCCCTGCCCTTGCGACACTGCAGCGGAAACGGGCACCCCATATTCAGGTCGATCCGGCGCACACCGCGTCCCGACAGCTCGTCAACGATAATACGAAGTTCATCAACATCCGAAAAAATCGCTTGCGCCACAACATCTGCACCATCATCGAGAGGCGACACGGCATCACGCAGATCACGCTGCCTGACTGCGCCCTTCTCCACCCTAACAAAAGGAGTGAAATAGCGGTCCACGCCGCCAAACACCATTGAATGCGCACGCCGCCACGGAGCTTCTGTATAGCCCTGCAGCGGCGCGGCAAATATTTTCAGATCATCCATCAGATACGGTCAAGCACTGTGCCGATCAGATCATGGATAGCAGTCTTATAATTCGGGGTGGCATCATGACGCATGCGGTTGGCGATGATCGAACAAACGGTCATAGCCTTGTGTCCCATCAGACGCGACAAACCCTGCAGCGGTGCCGACTCCATCTCATAATTGGTCACCTTCCGGCCATTATGACGGAACTCTTCAATCCTGCGGTTAAGATCCGGATTCGAGAGCGGCAGACGCAGTTCTCGTCCCTGAGGCCCATAGAAACCCACCGCCGAGATCGTGTTTCCGCGCACCATGTCATCCCGTCCGATCAGATCCACAAGTTCCTCGTCGGCATTCACAACGTATGGCTTTGCCCACAGCGGATTCCAACCCACCGACTCACAGAAGTCATGCTCGAAATCAAGATCCGCAACTGAATTGCGGCCTGCATAGTAATTCAGCACTCCATCAAACCCAATAGCCTTCTCAGCAATCACCGGCGTGCCTAATTTCAGTTCTGGCTGCAAAGCTCCAGAAGTGCCTATACGCACCATTGTCAGTGTACGGTGCTCCGGCTTGACCTCTCTGGTCTGAAAATCCACATTTGCGAGCGCGTCAAGCTCATTGATCACGATATCGATATTATCAGGCCCGATACCATGGCTAAGACACATGATAGGTTTACCTTGGTATGTACCGCCTATAGTGTGGAACTCACGAGAAGAAACCTCAAAGGTCTTCGTATCGAAAAACGAAGCCACCATATCAACGCGACCGGGGTCTCCGACAAGGATAATGCGGTCGGTCAACTGCTCGGGAAGCAGATGCAGATGAAACACGGAGCCATCTGAATTGATGATAAGCTCGGAAGGTGCGATTATCTTTTTTTCCATATATACTTGATTTTAGGTAATTATATTCTAAAACAATCAATAGCTGCGTTTTGTGCTTACGCAAGCCGGTATTTTCCACCCGGATAGGTCAGGATCAGCCCCTTGAATTCCATATCTATCAGCAGGGACATCATCCTGCCCACATTGGTATTCATGGCAATGGCTATCTGGTTCAACTGACCCTCCCCACACTCCGTGAGATAGTCAATCACGGCCTGTTCCTCAGCGCTCAGCTCCTGAAACAGTGTTTGCTGCACAGCCTGCCCCGACTCTTTCGCTGGCCAGTTCATAGCATGCATTATATCTCCGGCATCCTGCACCAGTGCCGCCACATTCCGCCTGATAAGATCATTGCATCCTGCGCTGTAGCGATCCGATGTGCGCCCCGGAAGCGCGAACACATCGCGGTTATAATCCGCCGCCAGATTGGCCGTGATCAAAGCACCGCCCTTGGCTGCCGACTCTGCGACGACAACGCAGTCGCTCATCCCGGCCACTATGCGGTTTCGCGCCACGAAGTTTCCCTTATGTACAGGATCAGAACTTGAATACTCTGTCACCAGACCTCCGGAACCACGTACCATATCGGCGGCGAGCTGACGATGCTGCGCCGGATATATCGTGTTCAGCCCATGAGCCAACACCCCGACGGTCGGCACTCCGGCTTTTAGCGACGCCTGATGCGCCGCGGCATCTATTCCGAACGCCAGTCCGCTGACTATCATCAGGGGCTCCGCCATGTTTGCAGCGAGATCGCCCACAAGCCTGTTCACAAAATCGATACCGTATGGCGTGGCATGACGCGTGCCGACAATCGCCACTATCTTCCCCCGGTTCATATCGGCCGGACCGATGGAGAAAAGCATCAGTGGAGCATCATCGGCATCGGCAAGTCTCGCTGGATAACGGTCGTCGGTAAAATATAGAGGCGTTATATTGTGTGCTGCTATAAAATCAGCCTCTCTGCGGCCTCGGTCAAGCATCGTGCGGCGATAGTCCGCATCAAACAGTCTGTTCCCGAACCCCATCATCGCCCCGAGTTGACGCTCATCAAGCTCAAAGAATCGCTGCTCGTCGCCACAACGTGCGAGCAACTGCTCCGCCATCACGCGGTTCATTCCGCGAAGCGAGGAAAAAGCGATCCTGTATGCCAGAGCATCATCCATAAAGCCGATGGTTTTCAGTATTTACAGATATTTGGCGAAAGCTTCCGCCAACACTTCGCCACGGCTGAGACGGCCTTTCTCAAGACACACCACCGTAACCTCCGCCCTGACTACAGGCTCCAGATCCGGTAATGAATAAATATCCTGGATAAACACAAACCGCGCACCATCGCGTCGCATTGCCAGTTTGCTGACCATATCTTCGCCAAGTCCGAGCGGACGGAGATATTCTATGCTCACGCCTCTCAGCACGGGATCAATCCCGGCCTCCTGCATGCTGCGGAACGACGTTCCGGCTGCCCGGCAGAACTCATGGCGCGTATGCTCCAGATAATGAAGATACACGGCATTATTGACAATGCCCTGCGAATCCACTTCATAATCGCGGACTCGCATGGGCATTTCAAATACATATTTTATATCTCTTGCGATATTCATTTGTTGACTCTGAATCGGTCCACGCCATCACGCAGATAAGCCACCGCCTGACGCGCGGCGGCAAGACCGGCGTTGATATTCGCCTCGGCGGTCTGCGCACCCATTTTCTTGGGCGTGAAGAACACTCGTCCGGCAAATTTCTCCGACAGTTCATCAGCATTTCCTGGCTTCACGTCGGCCACATACTTCAGATCCTTGCGATCCTCAAGCGCCTTTGCAAGTCCGGCCTCGTCGATAACCTCCTTACGTGCCGTATTGATCAGCACGCCACCATTGGGCAGACGGGTGATCAGATCATACCCTACAGAGCCCTTGGTCTCAGCTGTTGCAGGGATATGAAGCGACACGAATTTATTATTGCTGTATAGCTCCTCAACCGAGTGAACCGGCTTGACTCCGGCCTCCTCAATAACGGAATCGGGGCAATAGGGATCGAGAGCCGACACTTCCATTCCGAAACCCTTGGCGATACGGGCCACATTGCGGCCAACCTGACCGAACGCATGGATACCGATTGTCTTGTCTTTAAGTTCCGTGCCGGATGTACCGTCGTACATATTGCGGACAGCCATCACGGTCATACCGAACACGAGTTCCGCAACGGCATTGGAATTCTGACCGGGGGTATTCTCTACGCATACGCCATGGGCGGTTGCCGATGCGAGATCCACATTGTCGTAACCGGCACCTGCACGGACAACGACTTTCAGATTCTTCGCCGCATCAAGCACCTCGGCATCCACAATGTCACTGCGGATGATCAGACCGTCGGCCGTGGCTACTGCATCAAGAAGCTCCTGCTTGCTGCCATATTTTTCAAGAAGGGCAAGTTCATAACCGGCGCCCTCCACTATTTCTCTTATTCCGTCGACAGCTGCGGCTGCAAACGGTTTTTCTGTTGCTACAAGTATCTTCATGGCAGTGATCAATGTTTCGATTCAAATTCCTTCATTGCAGCCACAAGCACCTCAACACTCTCCATAGGCAGGGCATTATAGAGCGATGCGCGGAAACCGCCCACTGAACGGTGGCCCTTGATACCTACTATTCCCTTGGTTGAGCAGAAGTCAACGAAATCCTTCTCCAGCTCCTTATATTCGGGAGTCATCACGAAGCAAACGTTCATGATAGAGCGGTCGGCCGGATCTGTCACTGTACCTTCGAACATGCGGCTGCTGTCGATCGCGTCATACAGACGTCCGGCTTTGGCCACATCCATCTTTTCAATCTCGCGGATACCGCCAAGCTCCTTGTAGTAGCGCAAGGTCTGGAGTGCTGAGAAAATCGGGAGCACCGGGGGAGTGTTGAACATGGAGCCTTTCTTCACGTGTGTGCGGTAATCGAGCATCGTGGGGATCTGACGTTCAACATGGCCGAGAGCCTCATCGCGCACAATCACGATGGTAACGCCGGCAGGAGCAAGATTCTTCTGCGCTCCGGCATAGATTATGTCATATTTGGAGACATCGACCGGACGAGAGAATATATCGCTCGACATGTCGGCTACAAGACGCACATTGCCGCAATCCGGATCATAGCGCATCTCTGTGCCGTAGATGGTATTGTTTGATGTGAAATGGAAATAGTCAACATCCTCCGGCACGGTGTAACCTTTGGGGATGAATGTGAAGTTGGCATCCTTGGAAGAAGCTACAACGTCAACCTCGCCGAACAGACGGGCTTCTTTGATTGCGTTGGTGGCCCAGGTTCCGGTCTCAAGATATGCGGCCTTACGGTTCAGAAGATTGTAGGGCACCATGCAGAACTGCATGCTCGCGCCTCCGCCAAGGAACAGAACGGAGTAACCTTCCGGTATCTCAAGCAATTCTTTGACCAGAGCGGTGGCCTCGTCCATAACTGCCTGAAACTCTTTGCTGCGGTGGGAGACTTCAAGTACCGACAGTCCTGTGTCTGCGAAATTGAGGATTGCATCTGCGGTGTTCTTGATTGTGTACTGGCTCAGTATCGAAGGGCCGGCATAAAAGTTGTGCTTCTTCATTATTTATATTTTTTGAAAGCGTTTGTTATTAGACACACAAAATTACGTAAATTTTTCTCTAATCCCAACATTCCGGTGGCTAATCTTCCGAATAGTGACGCAGAACGCGGCGGTAGGAGTTGAATATTTTCGACTTGGACACGAATCCGACATATTTGCCGCCGTCAACAACCGGCAGGTTCCATGCTCCCGTATCATCGAATTTCTTCATCACCTGTTCCATCGACGCATGTATATCGATCAATGCAGGTGGTGTCGACATGAATTGGGCCACGTGCATGCGCCGGTAAAGATCGGGGCGGAACATGATGTTGCGTATGTCATCCAGCAACACCACTCCCATAAGTTTTCCATCTCCGTTGACAACAGGGAACAGATTGCGGCTCGACTGCGAGATAACCTTGACCATCTCGCGCAAGTCCATTTCCGGGGTCACGCAATGAAAATCCGTCTCGATGACATTATCGATCTTCAGCAGCGTCAGCACCGCCTTGTCCTTATGGTGGGTCAGAAGCTCGCCACGTTGCGCCAGACGCATGGCATAAATGCTGTAGGGCTCAAACGATTTTATCGTGATATATGACAAGGCCGACACTATCAGAAGTGGCAGAAACAGTTCATAGCCACCCGTAAGCTCCGCTGTAAGGAACATACCCATCAGCGGCGCATGCATCACACCGGCCATCACGCCGGCCATACCCATCAGCGCGAAATTCTTGACCGAAAGATCAAGCCCGAAAATATGATTCAAAGAATAGGCGAACAGGAACCCGGCCATACATCCCACGAACAGCGACGGGGCGAACGTTCCGCCCACTCCGCCTGCTCCGTTGGTGGCCGATGTGGCAAACGCTTTTGTCACGGTCAGCGCCGCCACGAATGCTATTATGAACAACACGGAGTTTCGGTCGGGATAGAAAACGGAGCCGTCCACTATCGCCGACGTGTTTCCTTGAAGCAGGGAGATTATGGAGCTGTAGCCTTCGCCATACAACGGTGGGAACAGGAAGATCAGACATGACATGATCACCACACCTATGCCATATCGTTTCCATGGGCTTTTTATCCGGCCGAACATATTCTCCATCATGTTCATCACTCTGGTGAAATATAGCGATACCAGTCCGCAGAACACTCCGAGCAACACCACGTAGGGTATTCTCGTGGTCATGAACTGTTCGCTCTGAACAAAGAAAAATTCCGCCTCATAACCGGTGAACGCATACGAGACAACGGCTCCGGCTATTGAAGCCAACAGCAACGGCATCACGGAAACAGTGGTGAGATCGATCATAAGCACCTCAAGCGTGAACAGCGTACCGGCTATCGGAGCTTTGAAAATACCGGCGATACCGGCCGCCGCGCCGCAACCGACCATGATCATCAGCACTCGCGGCGACATCCGGAAAAGCGACCCGACCGTAGAGCCTATGGCAGCCCCGGTAAACACGATTGGGCCCTCCGCGCCGACTGATCCACCGAAGCCTATCGTGACGGAGCTGGCACAGAGCGATGAGAATATATTGTGGCGTTTCATGCGGCTCTTATTCTGAGAGATCGCATAAAGGACTCGCGTCACACCATGGGATATATTGTCGCGCACAACATAGCGCACAAACAGCAGTGTGATCAGCACACCTACCGCCGGCAGGATGAAATACATGGCATTACCGCCTGTCATCACCACTCCCGAGGTGACAAACCGGGCTATCACCGAGATCAACCATTTCAGAAGCAACGCCGCAAAACCGCCGAGAGTCCCGACCACTAAGGCCAGGATCACGACAAACGTCTTTTCCGGTATGTGGCGTTCTCGCCACAGAAGCAGGCGATGGAACGATTCCTGTATGCTGTTTTTTGTCATATTAAATCTTTATATATCCTCACTTTATACTCCCTTGCCCGACAACACGGTATTGGCCGTATGAAGTATAATCTTCAGATCGGTCAGGATTGATATATTTTCAAGATAGAGCAGATCGTATTGCAATCTGCGCATTATTTCATCCATATTCGAGGCGTAGCCGTAACGCACCATGCCGAGCGACGTAATGCCGGGGCGCACTCGGTGGATCAGTGTCGCCGCCGGATTTCTCCGGTGCATCTCTTCCATAAATTCCGGGCGTTCCGGACGTGGACCAACTATCGACATGTCGCCACGCAGAACGTTGAAGAACTGCGGAAGCTCATCAAGGCGATATTTTCTCAGGATACGCCCAACTCGCGTCACACGGATATCGCCAGGATACGACAGTTCCGGCTTGCCATCAGCCTCAGCATTCTGACACATGGTTCTGAGTTTGATGATATTGAACTGACGGCGATGACGCCCCACTCGCCGCTGTTTATAAAACATCGGTCCTTTGGAATCCAACTTTATAGCCAGACCGATCAATGCCATGGGAATGGCCGAAAGCACAAGCATGACCGACGATACAACTATATCCGCCAGCCGCTTCACGTGAAGTGTCTGGGGCGACATTCGGGTCTGTGTTATATCAATCAGCGGCTCATCAACCAACGAGAGCAGACGAGCGTTGAACATATACGACGGAAGTTCCTCTGCCGCCACGAACAATGGCACATCAAGCCGGAACAGCTGATGAACCACATCGAGTGTTTTCCCCCACCCTTGTGGATGAGGTATGATGATCACGCATTTGACACCATACTCTTCATAAACTCTGCTGATATCATCTATATCACAGATCGGGAGATCAGTCCCCGATGTGCAGAAGCGCGAACGGTTCTCTGAATCGATGAGAGCCACGGGAGTGACTCCGGTAAATGGAGATATCTTCTCAACCTGCCTCGGAAACAGCTGCGGAATGGAACTGTAGCCCACTATCAGTGCAGGAAACTTTATATCCCCCTTTATCATGCGGTTTGTGACACGCCACGTGATGATAAGACGTGGAATATAGACAACGAAAAAAAGGATCGCGAGCAGTGCAAAAAACAATGTATAGTCGCGTGAACGTTCCAGAGTCAGATCATTGATCAACGCCACGAAAAACAGGAGCAATGTTCCCGTCAGAGCCGTATTGAATGTCTTCGAAAGCTCCATGGCGCGTGAGCGCCTGTAGACTGAATCATAGATACCGGACAGATAGTAGATACCCATCATGACCAACGGAAACAGCAACTGTCCCACGATAAGCACAGGGGACGTGATGAACATCCATAGCGAACCAAACGATCCGTGAGCTATGGGAAGATCATAGTATCGGAACACGTTGAAAAGCAGCAATGCCAGATTGGTCGACAAATAGTCGGCAAGCACGTATGTCAGTCGTAGGCGCGCTTCTGCTGTCATCGGCGAAGAATTTTTATAGTGCAGTCGTCTGAGATCTTGATAACCGACGACGATACTCTCGGAGTGTGGTCGTCGCGCCTGTACTCCGCCACATAGTCAACGGCTTCGATTATTGCCCGGGGGATCTCTGCATAGAACGCCGGTGTAGGATCACCGCTGACATTAGCCGATGTCGACACCACAGGTCTTCGTAATCCGGCACACAATGCCCGGCTGTAGCTCTCTGTAGTCAATCGCAGCCCGGCGCTTCCATCCGGAGCCAAAAGTTCCGGAGCCAGACCCCGTGGATGATCATAGACTATCGTACATGGCGTTGTCGACAGTTCGGCAAGTTCAAGTGCCACCTCCGGAGGATCATCAACAAAGCGGCACAGCATTCCTACCGAATCAACAAGCGTTATCAAAGCCTTGGCCTCCGCACGGCGCTTGATCTCGAAGACTCGTCTGACGGCATCACTGCGCGTCGCGTCACAACCTATGCCCCACACGGTATCTGTGGGATAGAGTATCACCCCACCTTCTCGCATACATTTGATTGCAGCAGCCACATCGGCACGAAAACTATTCTGATCCACGCTTTTTCAGATTGGTTGGTTTGTTCTGCAAAGATAACACTCCGTTACGTCAAATAAAAATCGCCGACCCCTTTATTTTGCATGTTGACACTTTAAAAAATCGACGGCACACCCATAATGAGGTGTGCCGTCCTATGATTCAACAGTTTGGAAATAGCTTATTTTCCGCCGGGAGTTGTCATTTTCGGGGTTTCAGGCTTGACAGGAGCCAGTCCGCGGTGACGGAGCAGTGCGTCAACCTGTGGCTCGTGGCCACGGAATTTCACATAAAGCTCCATCGGATCTGATGAGCCTCCGGCCTCAAGCACATTGGTCTTGAATGCCTTTGCTGTTTCCGGATCGAAGATTCCGCGCTCTTTGAACAGCTCGAAACCATCACAATCGAGAACCTCGGCCCATAGATAGGTATAGTAACCCGAAGCATATCCATCGCTGCCGAAGATATGACGGAAGTAGGGACTGCGGTAACGGAACTGGACTTCAGCCGGCATTCCGAGATCGCTGGCCACTTTGCGTTCAAACGCCTCGATATCTACATCTTCCGTCACATTGACCTGACCGTACTGGAGGTCGAGAAGAGCGGCACCGACAAGCTCTGTTGTCATGAAGCCCTGGTTATGGGTCGATGCTGCTGCAAGTTTCTCAATGAGCGAATCGGGGATCACTTCACCGGTCTTGTAGTGACGGGCGTAGGTCTTGAGCAATTCCGGTTCCAATGCCCAGTGTTCGTGGATCTGCGAGGGAAGCTCAACAAAATCGCGGTCTACATTAGTTCCGGCCTGACTGCGCAGATGAGCCTGTGTCAGCATTCCGTGGAGGCCATGACCGAATTCATGGAACATTGTCTCTACCTCATCCAGAGTCAGTAACGAAGGTGTATCGCCGGTTGGTTTGGAGAAATTACCGACATTGTAGACGATCGGACGCTGCGATGTTCCGTCAGGATCGGTGAATGCACTCTGGAATTCGCTCATCCAAGCTCCCTGGCGTTTTGATGCACGCGGAAAATAGTCTGTCATGAAAACCGCGATGTGATTACCATCGGCATCCTTGACATCGTAAACTTTAACCTCAGGATTGTATTTCGGGGCATCGGGCATCTCAGTGAAGGTCACGCCATACAGACGGCCGGCCATATTGAAAATACCCTCTCTAACGCTCTCCAACGGGAAATAAGCGCGTACTTCATCCTCATCAAGAGCATATTTGTCGCGGCGCACTTTCTCTGCATAGTAGTAATAATCCCATGGCTCGATCTTGATCTTGGCACCCTCCTTGTCGGCAAGTGCCTGCATTTCTGCCACCTCTTCCTTGACGCGTTCAACAGCCGGAGCCCAGATCTGTTTCAAAAGGCCTTCAGCATTGGCAGGTGTCTTGGCCATCACATTGGCCGTCATATAAGAAGCGAAATCAGGATATCCGAGCAATGCGGCTTTCTGCGTACGGGTTTTAAGGATCTCGTTGATCACGGGATAATTGTTGTTTTCGCCGTTGGTTGCAAGTGTGGTATAAGCCTCATACATCTGGCGGCGAAGTTCGCGGTTATCCGCATATTGCAACAGGGGCAGACGGCTCGGAGCATGCAGGGTGAACACCCATTTGCCCTCTTGTCCGCGAGCTTTGGCCTCATCGGCGGCCACTGCTACCGACGATGCCGGAAGACCTGAAAGTTTTGATGCGTCATCCACCCACAGTTCGTAGGCATTGGTAGCATTCAGAAGATTCTTGTTGAATTTCAGATAGAGATCTGTCATCTTCGTATTCAGAGCCTTCAGCTTCTCCTTATCGGCCTGCGACAACAATGCGCCGTTGCGTGTGAAACTTTTGTACGATTCTTCAACCGCACGCTTTTCAGTAGGCTTGAGATTCATCTTCTCGCGATTGTCATAGACATATTTCACACGCTTGAACAAGGCTTCATCCATCATCACCTCGTCATTGACCTGAGAATACATCGGATAGGCTTTTTCTGAGATTGCCACCATCTCATCCGACGACTCTGTCTCGTCAAGACCCGAGAATACGATCATCACGCGGTTAAGCAACTTCCCGGCCTTTTCCATAGCAAGAATGGTATTGTCGAAGTCTGGGGTTGCCGGATTCTCAACTATTGCCTTGATGTCGGCCTTGTATTCTTTAATACCCTGCTCCATTGCCGGAAGATAGTCCTCATAGCGGATCTGCTCGAATGGAGGAATGTTGTAAGGCGTTTCGTAAGGCTTCAGAAACGGATTAGTGCGTTCAGCGGCCATGATCTGGTCTGTTTGCGATGCCGCGGTCATTGCAAGCGCGGCCATCATTGTTAGAATTGGTTTATTCATATATTTTTAATTGTTTGTTTTCTTATCTTCTATCTTGAATATCGCCAACAGCGGATAATGGTCGCTCGTTGAGCAATCACCGCGCCATACGCGCAACGCATCCAGTCCGCCACGGTAGAAAATCTGGTCTATGCGGAAATAGAACCGGTCGGCATGATAGGTGATCGCCGGCCCAAGTCCGGCTTCCCGGTAAGCATCGGTCATGTCGCTCCCGGCAACGGTACGGTAGGCGTAACTTCCGGGGATATCATTGAAATCTCCGGCAAGGATCACATCGCCGTCTACCTCATCCAATGCCTGCCGGATATCCTCGGCCTGATCGGCTCGCGACCGGAAGGCCGATGCCAGTTTTGACAGGAGGCTGTGGCGTATCTCATCTGCCTCATCGGCGGCCTCTCCCTCGGTGATCTGGACATAGACCTCTTTATCCTCGGCTGTCAGACCGATCGACTGCATGTGGACATTGAAAACATGCACCACCTCGCCATCGCCTACATTCAGATCATAGCGGCAAAGATCAAGTTGAGATGGATCCCGTGAATCGACATCCACTTTTTCAAAAGGATATTTCGACAGGATGGCCATTCCGCGGAATGTCACATCCCGGTATGGATACAGATCAAGCAACTCTTCATGTTGCCCGTCGCTGACTCCCTGGAATCCCGGCGTCAGAACATCTGTAGCCTCCTGCATAACCACCACATCAGCACCGGATTTCAGAATATACTCCATTGTCGGGTTGCCTTCTGTTTCCGGCTTATGATCTCCGTACACAAACAGATCAAGGATATTGAATGTCAACAGCTTCAAAGTCTTTTCTCCCGATGCCGCGATCGATTTTTCCGATGGCCTGAAAAAATTCATCGGGCAATATGTCAGAATCGGGCTGATACATGCCAGCATCACCACGATATTGAACATCGCGAGTTTGCGGAAACAGATCAGGTTCACAATCAGAGCCACCAACATAAGAATCAGGAATGCCGGAAATGTCAACGACAGGATTGACCAGACCACAGACTCATTAGGGTTGACTGTTCCGCCCCACGCCGATGCCACAAAACCGGCGGCAATGACAATATTCGCAATCGCGATGACCAATCTCGCGATATTTCCCAACCAGTGTTTCGCTTTGATGTTCATGACTGGCGGTTTTGAAGGTTGGAACTGATTTTTATCAATCTCGCACGTTCCACTGCCGTTAGCGAGTTAAAGCCCGAACGACGTATCTTGTCAAGCAGCTGATCCAGTGAATCAGTGCATGGTGTTGCGGTTTCCGTATCCATCTCACGGTGCGCTGGAGCAGCCTGCGCACCACGTTTCCGTTCTGTCTTTCCTCGCAGGACATACGCATAACCCATTCCGGCAAGAAGTCCGCCGGCATGGGCCGCATGAGTTCCATAGTTTCCCTCACCTGTTGCGATAACCACAAGCAATATGGCTATCAGCCCAACAATCCGAAGAGTGGCCTCCCCGAAAATCACGAGATGGAGTTTCATCCCGGGAGCAAGCACCATCGACGCTCCCATTATGGCGAGGATCGAAGCCGAGGCACCGGTCAGTCCAAGTGTTCCTACTCCTCCGGCCATGGCATTGGCAACGATATAGAAAACAGCGCCAGATATTCCGCCGAGAAAATACAGCCCGTAGATATTCCGTCCCGACAATATGCGAACCGCTACCGTACCGAACAGATAAAGCCATATCATATTCATCATCAGATGCATCGGATCATACTGCACGAACATATACGTGACAGCCGTCCATGGGGCATGCAACCAGTCCGTGAATGTGCGCGGAAGCAGCAGGGTACCGACAACGGTATCAACCGCCGCATCGGCAGCATCGGCATCTACCGAAAACCGGATCACGATAGCCACCAGACGCAACACAACGAACACCGCCGCATTGACAGCCACAAGCTTCAGCGCAACCGGCAAGCCGAACCATCTGTTTCTTATGTTTTTAATAGCTATCACCGTGGATCACACCTTTCTTTTTCCAATATGTCAGCAACATGAATCCGAATATCATGCCTCCGAGATGAGCGAAATGAGCCACACCATCGGTAGCCGCACTCATTCCAAGCAAAAGCTCCATGGCAATCCATATCAGGATCATCCATTTGGCCTTGATCGGCACCGGAAGGAACATGAAATATAGTGGACGGTTCGGGAACAACAGACCGAACGCCATCAACACGCCATATATAGCACCGGAGGCACCGACCGTAGTGAATAAATTCAGATTCTGAGAGAGAATCCCCGGTTTTTGGGCAAGCCATGCGTTTATTTCAGCAGTTGTAGTCTGGTTGAGATGTGCCAGTTCCTTGACAACAAGATCCGGGAGAGTCATCGCCCACACTGCCTCCTGAACCAGAGCGGCTCCTACGCCACAAATCATGTAGAACAGCAGAAAACGCTTGGATCCCATCACATACTCCAGCGTCACACCAAACATAAACAGCGTGAACATATTGAAGAAAATATGAGTGAATCCACCATGCATGAACATGTATGTGACAACCTGCACCGGATTGAAATCAGGTGCCTCAATGAAATGAAGCGAACAGTACTTCATAAGGTTCTGTCCGATCGACGGGATGAACGCCCCGGCAAGAAAGACGATAAAACAGATGATTATCAAATTTTTCGTCACCGGAGGCATATTCCTCATCATATTTTGAAATTGGCTCATTTATATCAGATTATTTACTTGTGATTACAAAATTACAAAAATTCAGCCCCATTTCTTGCTTTTCTGCCTATTTGATGATTCGTTTTTTCAGTTTTTTGTCATTTTTTTTTACTTTTATTGTGAAATTTAAGTTTTTACGATTATATTTGCGACAATAATACCATATTTAAAATTATTTAATCTTATGAACAAGACAGAGCTTATCAACGCTATCGCCGAAAAAGCCGGCCTGACTAAAGTACAGGCTAAAGCCGCTCTCGACGCAACAATCAACACAGTTAGCGAACAACTTGCAAAAGGCGATAAAGTTGCCCTTATCGGCTTCGGTACATTTGCTGTTTCTGAAAAGACCGCACGCAAAGGTATCAATCCGCGCACAAAAGAAGTTATCGAGATTCCTGCACGTAAAGCTGTGAAATTCAAAGCCGGTGCCGAACTCAATGATGTTGTAAAATAATCCGGTTCCACTCAAGAATTATTATACTCCAATATAGTTTCAGAAACACAATAAACGGCGTCGCCCATCCGGGTTGACGCCGTTTATGTTTTGCAATGTATTCCTCGGCAACCGACTGCCGACCGAACAAGTGCGGTGCATCATCCCATCGGGAACGATGCACCGCAAGTGCAATAATAGTACATTGAGATATGTCTGACCCGACAAAGACTCTAATGTCTGTTATCTTTTATACCTCGCTGTGTATTTGACAATCTTATCAAACGATACCCTGAGCCATCATAGCTCGCGCAACCTTCATGAATCCGGCGACATTGGCACCCTTCACATAGTTGATATATCCATCCTCCTCTTTACCATACAGTTCACACTGATGGTGGATTTCTGACATTATCCCCTTCAGACGGGCATCCACTTCCTCTGCCGTCCATGACAGCTTCTGCGAGTTCTGTGCCATCTCAAGACCCGACACCGAAACGCCGCCGGCATTGGCAGCCTTGCCGGGAGCATAGAGAATACGCGCGGCGAGGAACTCCTTGATGGCTTCCGGTGTGGAGGGCATGTTGGCACCCTCGCTCACGGCGATACATCCTTGCGCAAGCAATGCACGGGCATCATCGCCGTCAATCTCATTCTGAGTGGCCGACGGCATGGCGATGTCGCACTTCACACGCATCCACGGACGTTCACCGGGATAATACTCGCAGCCATATTCCTCTGCAAATTCGCGGATTCGGCCACGATAGATATTTTTAAGTTTGAATATATAGTCGAGCTGCTCCTGCGACAGTCCTTCCGGAACATATATCGTTCCGTCGCTGTCACTCATCGAGACAACCTTTGCTCCGAGCTGAAGAAGTTTTTCCGCTGTATATGTGGCAACATTGCCCGATCCGGAAATCGCAACGCGTTTACCCTTGATGTCAATGCCGCGTGTGGCAAGCATAGACAGCAGGAAGTACACATTCCCATAACCGGTAGCCTCCGGACGGATAAGCGAACCACCGAACTCACGGCCCTTGCCGGTGAACGTTCCGGTAAATTCCTGCGCCATCTTCTTGTACCAGCCATACATGTAACCCACCTCGCGGCCACCAACGCCGATATCTCCGGCAGGCACATCAGTGTCAGGGCCTATCTGACGCCAAAGCTCAGTTATGAAAGCCTGGCAGAAACGCATAACCTCCATATCGCTTTTGCCTCTGGGTGAGAAATCGGATCCGCCTTTGGCTCCGCCCATGGCAAGTGTGGTCAGCGAATTCTTGAATGTCTGCTCGAACGCGAGAAATTTGAGGATCGACTGATTGACCGATGAGTGGAAACGGATACCACCCTTGTAAGGGCCGATAGCGTTGGAATGCTGAATGCGGTAGCCCATGTTGTTGCGCACCTTTCCGCTGTCGTCAACCCATGATACGCGGAACGAGAAGATTCGATCCGGTATGCAGAGGCGTTCGATCAGATTGTATCGTTCAAACTCCGGATGCTGGTTGTAGACATCCTCGATCGAGGTTATCACTTCTTCAACGGCCTGAAGATATTCCGGTTCATTCGGGAAACGGCGACGGAGGTCGGCTAACACTTCTTCTGCTTTCATAATGCTTAAAACCTAACTTAAAATTGTAACTATATGTTTTGATTTTTAAACTTACGCTTGCAAAATTACAGATTTTATCTGTATCTACAATACTTTTTGAAAGAATTTGCATAAAAATTAACGCGCCATGCACTCATGACGCGTCAACAATTCGTTTATGTAGGTCGATCAACGGACAATCTGAGCTGTCACCGTATCTATAAATTCCTGACGATGAGCGGCACTGCCATCGGTAGTATGATCGCAGTTGAACCAACTTACACCATTGATTCCGACCGGATTGAACACCTGCGGTGTCAGATATCCGTCGAAAAACGGAGCGATTATATCTGATGATTCCTCCGATGTGGTCACTATCGTAGTCCTGTCAATGGAAAGACATGGTAAAAGCTCTCCCTCAGGAGTTGTGTCATAGACTATTCCTTTGGTAAACACACGGTCAATGAATCCTTTGAACATAGCAGGCATCATGCCCCACCATATCGGGAATATGCAGACCAGCTGCTCGCTCTGACGCAAAGCTTTCTGATAGCGTTCAACCATCTCGTCGTCAACACTGCCGCCATCAACATAAGAATGAAGCCCACGGCTGTCCAGCACAGGATTGAAACCCTCGCCATATAGATTTATAACATAGTATTCGCGTCCTTCTCCGGAAAGACGATCGGTGATTGACTGAAGGATCTGATGATTGAAGCTCCCGTCCGACGGGTGGCAGTAGACGATTGTGATCATTGCAAAAAGAAAATTAAGAAATATAGCATTAAAACAGCCGGCGGCACGATTTTGTTCGCACCGCCGACCGATTCATCTATATTTTTGTCTAATTTATTTATTCAGCGTTCTCAGCCTGCCATTCGGCCCAGCTTGCTTCCACATCATCCATGCCGATACCAAGCATCCGCATTTCTTTGAACACATCGCGCAGCTTTTCCTCGAAAAATTCCTGGCGTCGGGTACTGTTGACCTGCACCGGTGCATTGGCCGATAGATAGAATCCCATACCCCGTTTCGGATAAATGATATCGTGGAGCTGTAGATACTCGAATGCCTTGAGCACCGTGTGGGTATTGACAGCCATGCTGACAGCCATTTCCCTCACAGATGGAATCTTTTCATCCGGTCTCCATGCCCCGGACAGCACGCAGCCGAAGCAGTAGTCTATGATCTGGCGGTATATAGGTGTGTTATCCTTAAATTCCATCCCTACCCTCCTTATAGCTGTATTTTTCTAATCGAACGCACCGATAGAATAATCATGACCAATGAATAGATACCGCAGAGCAACAGAGTCCAGAACAACATATCGTCAATTGGGAGAACCTTGATTAAATCATCAAAATGATCCGACTCGGCCATCTCCTTAACCTGAACAAAACCTGCTGAGAATATCCAGCTCACTATTATAAAACAGGATACGAAACCTACGGCGATATTTGCCACTATGCTCAGCACAGCAGCTCTCAGGAAGCTGCGCTTACGAGAGCAAAGCATCACGCATAAAGCCGTTGTCAGCCCCACAAGTCCCTCTACGGAATTAACTCCGATGTTGAACCCCACGATAGATATGGAGCGACCGATGCTGTCCAGCTCAATCAATGGAGTCTCAGGCAGAAGTACAGCCGTCAGGACAAGTTTAACAATTATCATCGGAACAAAGAGGATCACGGGTATGAATATCAGGAAATATCCGAGCATGAACACAGCTTTTTCTGTCCAGAGCGCAGGGAGCGCGACCTCGATCTCCCGACCGTCATTGCTAAGGATACATGGCGCCCAATAGCACATAAACAACATTGCCATGGAGATCAATCCGGCAATAAAACCATTCATGCCCAATCCGAAATATGATCCGAAATATGACAGGAAGAACGTTATGAACCCGGCAAGAACCGACACAAGCGGATAAAACCAAAGCTGTTTCTTAAAGATTGGATAATAAAAGTCGGCCACCATGCCTACTCGGCGAAAAGAAAAGGAGGCTGAAGATTGTATTGTAGTTTCCATTGTTCTCTGAGTTGTTTTGATGGTGTTTAGTTTAGCAACGAATTGAGCACGGAATCACGGTTGGCGCTCTGCAGGGCATTGTAGAACACTACATAGTCGATATCCGACTGCACCGTACCGTCGTTTGGCACAATGGCATTGAATCGGCCGAGATACTGCTGCATGAACAGCGCGTTGGCCGGTGGCATTGAATCGCTGACAAAAGCTATGCGGTCCGTTATCTCCCACACGGGCATCGAGAGTACCAGGCGTCCATGACTGAGCACTATCACACCGTCAACTATATTCTGGAAATCGAACACCACATGTGTCGACACGATCACCGTCTGTTCTTCCGACACGTTCTCCGCAAGCATCCTGATAAACGTATCGCGAGCCGATATGTCAAGACCGTTAGCCGGTTCGTCGAGCAGCAGAACTTTTGGCCGCAGGGCAAGGATATACGCCAGCTGGGCTTTTTTCCGGTTACCGAGCGAGAAACGGTCGATAGGCTCACGGCCGGTCATTCCGAATGCCTCCAGATTCCGGTGAAGCTGTTCGGCACTGAACGTCGGATAGAACGGAGCATGATAGCGTTCCATCTCTGCAATTGTCTTGTAGGGGAAGGTCATACTATCGGTGTAGATAAATGTTTCCGCCGATACAGGCAGCGAACGGCTTGCCGTCGGAACACCATCGATCAGACAGCTGTCCGAGGGAACGGCCAGACGCAATCCGGCTATCACATGCAGAAGAGTGGTTTTGCCCGATCCGTTCTCGCCGAGCAGCAGATGAATACCGGTGGGGATGGTTGCACTTATGCCGTCCAATGCCACAAGATTCTTGCCATATCTGTATGAGAGATTATCTAAGGTTATCATTTTATGGGTCTTTATTATTCTACAACAGGTTCTACTTCAAATCCTGCATTGCGCAGTCCGGCGATAACGCCCTTCGCTCCAGGGAGATGTCCGGCTCCAACTACGATCAGCACCGATGTCGTGGGAATCATTCCGATAAGAAAATCCACCCATGCGGCATTCCGGCTATTGAGAAGTTTTTCTGCTGTCGCATCATCCATGCCACTCTCGGGATCGGTCATCAGCGCATACAGAGCTGCAAGATCTCCGCTACGATAGGCTGCATTCAGATCGAGCAACGATTTCTCCGGGCCTCCCTCTGTGCGGATGCTTTTGAGAAGGTCCTTGGCCTGTTCTGCAATCGGGCTGTTATAAAGCACTTGTCCCTGAAATTCCACAGTTTCCAAACCCTTTACCGGTTTTCCGGCCGACGCGCCGCGGCTGAGCAGCGTCATGTCGAGCTGCTGCATGGGGTTATATCCCGGAATACATTTTGTTGCAAGGATGGCAAGCATTGATGTCGACAGCATTGCCGGCTTAAAACCGTTAAGCTGCTGCGTGATACTCACAGGCATTCCTGTCAACGCATTGAAAACAGAATCAATCTCAGCAAGTTCCGCCGAAGTGAACACCTTGTCAAGCGTACTGTCGGCCGGAGCCGTCATCATACCCATAAGAACACCCTGAGTCTCAGGCGATGTCATTTCTGCAAGGCTCAACTCTCCATAAAGTTCATCCACCGATGCAACCGCCTCTGCAACACCGGCAACAGAGTCCAACACTGCAACAGGAGCCATGTGGTGGGTACCGAATATATACGAGGGCGATTTCACGTCCTTGCCGCTCACCTTCCACAGCAGCTGGGCATTGCCACACACTGCTGCCAGAATCATCATTGCGAAAAATGCAGTTCTTTTCATTTTCTTCTTAGTTCGTTAAATAAGTACTATGTGTAAATGATTTATTCTTTGGTTTGATGGTGTTGTAGTCATGTACAACACTGCAAATGTACACACTTTTTCATTTTCGCCAAAAAAAATCGGGAAATTTTTCAAAAAAAATTCCCGATCCGTAATTTTTGAGCAATGGCAATCAATTCACCACGATCTCATCCGTAAAGATCCATGCCCCGGGACGAGGGTTCTGCCGCGCCTGCACACGCACATATCTGGCATCCACATTGACCGGCGCACCATAATTTTTCATCATTATTTTTGAAAACGTCGGATCCACATCATTATATATCGTCGCAACTTCCGTGAAATCTGTTCCGTTTTCGCTGACAGAATAAGTCACCTGCTCCGGCAGATGGACCCAAGCCCCTTCGGAATGCATGAACGAAGCTCCTATATAATGGATCGGTTTTACAGCTCCGAGATCTATGGTCAGATCCATATCCTCCGACCATCCCTGCCAACGGCGGTCCCCGTAAGTCCAGCCGCCCTGCAATCCATCGGTAAGCGTAGTGTTGCCGGCTGCCGGGTATTTTGAGTTGTACATCACAGTGTAGCTCACCGGACATCCTACGGCAAGATGTGTCAAAGTGTCGGCCTTTTCACGACGTTCGCCATATTCATTGGCAAGGTCAAACACGGCATATCCCTTGTCGGCCAGATGGCGGTTCATTGTCAGCGCGCGTCTGCGGAAATCGGCATAATCCTTTCCGCGTGGACTCCACCCTATCTCAGCAATGGCAAAAGCACGCGGATAGTACATGTGCTCGGCGTGTGAATCATCATAGACATATTCGCTCCAGAGATTACCCTGCACACCCAGCAGATGTCTGGCCTCGTCGTCGCTCATATCAGCCTCGACAGGCTCGTAGGAATAGACCTTTTCAAGCGGTGTGTATCCGCCTATCGAGATCGGCTCACGGAATGGAGCGTCCTGAGAATAGTCGAGGTAGCAGAATTCGCCCGGCGTCATGATGACGTCGTGACCCTCGGCCATAGCCTTGCGGCCACCTTCTGTGCCACGCCACGACATTACCGTGGCATTTGGTGCCACTCCCCCTTCAAGGATCTCATCCCAACCGATCATCCGTCGACCCTTTGCATTGATATGCTTTTCGATTCTTTTTATAAGATAGCTCTGTAGTTCCTCCACGTTATTCAGACCCTCAGCATCCATTCTCCGGCGGCAATCCGGACATTTATGCCACGCGGCTTTTCCAGCCTCATCACCACCGATATGGATATATTCCGATGGAAACACCTCGATCACCTCATCGAGCACACGAGTCAAGAATTCATAAGTAGCCTCCTTTCCGGGACAGAAGTCCTCAACCGGGCCATCTATCTCGCAACCGAGTTCAGGATATGCAGCCACAACCTCGTGGCTATGTCCCGGCATCTCTATCTCAGGAATAACTGTTATGTTTCTTTTCGCAGCATAATCAATCAGCTCCCGCATCTGTTCTTTTGTATAGTATCCACCATAAGCACCTGCGCCGGGGCCATCGCAATATGACGCACCCTCTTTAGCCCAATCGGTCCAACGGGCCTGTGGACGCCACGCCGCGTAAGATGTCAGGCGCGGATAGCTGTCTATCTCCATGCGCCATCCGGCTCCATCGGTAAGATGAAGATGCATGCGGTTGAGTTTCAACTCAGCCATGGCATCGACCTGCTTTTTCAGAAAATCCAAAGAGCGGAAATTACGGCTCACGTCAAAATGCAGTCCGCGGTAAGGGAAACGGGGGCTGTCACTGATCCGGCACTGCGCTATCTCCCCCGAAGCAGAACCGGCCTCGAGCATCTGCCGCAGAGTCTGAGCGCCATATAAAGCTCCACCACGTCCCGGTGCTTCAACAGTCACATTTTTTGATCCTACGGTCAGCACATAGTTCTCGGCAGCCGCATCGTCACCTATTGTTATCCTGACATTAGCTTTCTTCCATTGCTCCGGTTTCCAACCATAGCCCTGCAACAGTTCCTGCAATTCGGGACAGGCATTATTTTTAATCGCAAAGGTCAGACCTCCTGCCGGAATTCTGAATACTCCTTTTTGAATTTCAACAGATGCCGGACGCGGAAGTATATCCACATCTGCGGCATTCACAAGGCATGGAGACAAAGCCAATGCCAGCATCAACATTATTTTCTTCATGGTCTACATTATAATTTCTTCAAAGTTAAGATTATTTCAGACAGATCGCAACAGCATATCTTATTTTTTCACATTTAACCTCCTACATCCTAAAAAATGTCAAGTTTCATCCTGCCTTTTAAACTTATCCGCTCGGAAAACGTCATATCACCAGAGCTCTAAAAAACGAATTTACTCAAATCCTCAAAAAATAACACATACACCTATGAAAGCAAAATTTATCACCATAGCATTGGCTTCAATCTTAACCCTCGGCATTTCGGCATCCGCCCAGAATGCCAACGGAAATACCGATAACAAGACCTGCACCAAGACCGAGTGCCAGAAAAAAGGCAACAAGGAACGCAAAGACTGCAAGGACAAGAAAAACTGCAAGAAGGACTGCAAGAACCGCAAAAACGATTCAGCAAACAAGCAGCGTCAGGCACCCAATCCTTTCGCCGGCCTTCAGCTCACACAGCAACAGCAGGAAAAACTCGCAGCGATTCCCACACCCAAACAGGTGATGCAGGCTGCGCGCCAGAACGACAAAGACAATAAGGCACAGGCCGACACTTCAAAAGCCGCACGCGCCGAGAAGCGTCAGATTGCACGCAATATCCGCGATAACTATCTCAAGCAGGTGAAAGCCGTTCTGACACCTGACCAGTATGTGCAGTTCCTTGAAAACTACTACGTCTCCGCACCCGGGAAAGCCCAGAAAGGCGATAAGATCCGTGGCGACCGTAATGGCAAGGCAAAAAAGGATCAAGGCAAACGCAACCACGCAAAAAAGGACCGCAAAAACCGCAAAAGCGGAGAGCGTCGCCAGAACACTACCGCTCAGGCCAACAGCTAAAAGACTGTAAGCAGTCAAGAGACATATAAACGATTCATTTTCTTCTCCCTCGTCGATGGCGTGCCAATCAAGGCATGCCGTCGGCCTTTTTATGAGATCCGATTACTCGCGTTATGAAATCAGCAGAAATGTCCGCCGGAAATTTTCTCGCGAACAGGCATTCGCTTTGAGCCAATTCATCAAAATCAGACTCCTGCCATACGTATGGTTCTCCCCTCTCCCAATCTATCAGCCGGCCACCACCGCCATCATAGAACCGGAATCTCCCCTTCTCTTTCATCAACGCACTCGCAACAAAAAGCTCATCCGCACAAACGGCATGCGAGAATGTCCGGCGGATCCACTGTTCACTATCAAGCAGACAGCACACAGCATCTTTAGTCAAGCTCCACCACACTTCACTCTTAAAAATTCCGTCAGGGACTCTTTTCCGCAATTTAAACTTCAACTGGACATCGCGTGACAACCGCCACAGCCAATGTCCGGCATATCGTCCGATAATGCCATGACCTTCCCGACGCGCATAATGCGAGAACAGGTTACGCACCGACATTTTTCGTTCAAGATCCTCTCTGTCAGACGGATCGTCGGAGATCTGGAGCAACTGTTCCCCAGGATGCAATTCGTCGCAGAAACGATGGATGAAATCCTGAGTTTTTATCGGCAGATCCGCTCCAGACAACAGATGATAACGACCATAATCCCCGTACTCCCGGACCCATTGCAGCATCATCAGTATAGCTTTGACCATAGAGTAATCACCCCAATAGATTTTCGGCGGATTATCCATGAAAAGCACACGACTGTGCCGGCATTCAACCACAGCCTCCTTAAAAGAATCCATAGAGCTGCGTCCGTCAATCAAGACGAAAATATCGTTGCGCCCATCGTCAAGCAGCGACACAAGCAATGCCAGCCGCCGCGGATTATCATGCGCTATGATACAATACGCGTGCCTCAGAGTCCCTTTCATATCCGCAAATATAAGAATTTCCGGCAAAAGGTCACGCGCTACATCCAACAATTATTATCAGTGAGGCATGAGGCTGATGTGGGTGCGCTGACTGGGGAAACCGAGTATGCCGCCTATCTCTGGCGACGAGAACACTATGCGGCTGAATACATCTATCGTAACATCCAGATCAAACCGCCGGAGCGATGCGTCGGACGAACACACCCCGTCGGCAACACGCCATGATCCGCAATTGGCGTCAATGAGCGGATCATGAACACGTATGTCGCACCGCCATTCCGGGTTTTCTTTTGCGACGGCCGCCAGACACTGCTCCACATTGATGATCCTTGCCATTCCCCTCGAATACAGATGCCTGTGTCCGGGAGCCTCTACAGGAGCCAGATATCTGAATGGCCGATTTGGAAAACGTTGCCGTAAAGCTCTCATAGCCGCCAACCGGGCATCATCATCCACACCCAACAGTTCATTAACCTGAACGATCTCACCGGCTCCCACTGCCCACGCCATCGCCGCCACGGGACAATCATCACGCCCTACCGCGACAAACGTACCATCCTGACGAAACGGCAGTTCATCAAGGATATTCAGAAAATCGCGACGGCTGTGCAGGACTCCGCCCGGACGTTGACGCTCATAATTACTGAAGGCGGCATAGACCGATTCCGAATATGGATCATCGACAAGCGTATAATCCCGGTCGCCATATCCTGCGAAGGCATGCATAGAGGTGAACCGCTGGGTGTCAGAGAGGAAAACAGTAGAGAACCCAAAACGGTCGAAGAAAAAATAAAGCCAGTCGTGAGCCGGAATCAACGCACACATCATCTTGCCGTCGGCAAACGCCTTTCTCAATGCCTGCTCCATAAGCGAGGACATCAGACCATGTCCCCGGCTGTTGCGCCGCGTTGCCGCACCGGCAATATAATAGATCGGCACCTCAGTCCGATGAAACCACAATCCGTATGGCTGCATCATCAATGCACTGACAACACGACCATCCTGATCCTCAAGCGTCATGGCATCGCCATCGCTATAAATGCGGTCAAAATACATCGATCGGTATTCCTCGCTGTCACCTCGGAACGCTTCTCGCCACAAATGTCTGATTTCATCTTTTCTGCTCATGATACGGCTTCTTTTGTTTCTATAACATCAACCGGAGCCACTTGGTTGTAAAAAAAAGACGTGCAGGAATTTTCATTCCCACACATCCTCATTACTTTTATCAGTTCAAGCGGTTTCAGCCCTGATGAGCCGGACGCAGAAGATCATTTACAGTCTTGACGGGATTGAATGTATCGATAGGAACTTCAACAAATGCCGTGTTCCAGTCGCTCATCGCTCCATTCCAGAGGCCGGGAAGCTCCATGGCACGGAGTTCCTTTCCATGGCTCGACTTGCTTGAGATAAATCCTGTTGCAGGATCAACATATTTCGGCAGATCGAATTTACGGCCGTGGCGATCCTTGATATAACATACCAGATCCACCGGATTGAAATGGGTCGCACCCTGAAGCATCCGGGCATAGTCCTCGTTGGCCGGATCGATCTGATTACCCTCAAGAATCTGAGGCGATGCCGATCCGTCGGGGTTATATGCGATAAACGGGCCGCCGCCGGGCTCACCCTCATTACGCACCATACCGCAGACACGCAGCGGTCTGTTGAGTTTCTCATGAATATAAACCGCCAGATCAACATCATTCTTTCCATCGATCGAACGATCGGTGATGCCAAGACGGCTATGCAGGAAATCAACCATCTCCTGAAGATAACCACGGGTGTAGTTTCCGGTCGCGAGATCGTCGAGATATTTCTCAACTGTGTCATGCAGTTCCATCAGATATCCGGCAAGCACCTGCTTGTATTTGATCGTCGCTTCACGGCGTGAATCCGGCACAACATTGTCGATATTCTTGATAAACACAACGGCGCTATCCATATCATTGAGGTTCTGTATCAGCGCACCATGTCCGCCCGGACGGAACAGCAGATGTCCGTCCTCCATGAACGGAGTATTGTCCGGGTTGGCTGCTATAGTGTCTGTCGACGGTTTCTGCTCCGAAAGCGACACATTGAACTTAACGCCACGCTCCTTGCCGATGGCCGGAACAACCTCCTGCAATTTCTCTTCAAAGAGCTTGCGATGATTGGCCGATACGGTGAAATGCAAGTTGACAACTCCTTCCGAGTTGGCAGCGGTCTGCGCGCCCTCCACGAGCTGTTCCTCAACCGGCGTACGGCTTCCCTGCGGATAGCTGTGGAATTTCAGCAATCCCTTGGGCAGATTACCATAGTTCAGTCCTTCCGGCAGGATTATAGCCGCGATGATATCCTTATTACGGCCGGCCGCTTTCAATGCTGCCACATCAAGTCCATGGATGCGTTTCGTGGCCTCGTTAAGATCCGCGATAAATGCCATTTTGTCTATATCGGCGAGAAGTTTCTCCACATCCGATCCGGCTTTAGGAGTATCCGTGTCGCCATCGACAAATTCAAACAAAGCTTTGAACATACGTGAGGCTGCTCCCGATGCCGGAACAAACTTGCACACCTCGCCGCCATCCGCCAGATATTTCTTCCAGCGGTCAACAGCTGCCTGCTGTTCTTCCTCACTGAGGGCTGTGATTCCGTGGCCGGTACGTGCCACATCAAGAATTTTCAGATAAGGGAATCCGGTTGCAAAACGCGCCAATTGCGCCTGCGCCTGTTCCGGAGTGATGCCTTTTTGCTCGAGTAATTGTAGATCTTCGTCGCGAAACATGATTTTCAAGGTTTTAAGATTTAGTTATTTTGTTTTTCTTTATCACATGAATGTCCGCAGTAGCATAGTCGATATACCCATATATATGACCATGCCTATGATATCGTTGGTGATCGATATGAACGGGCCGGTTGCAAGCGCCGGGTCAATCTTGAAACGTTCGAGCGTCAACGGCACAAACGTACCGAAAACCGACGCGAAGATCACCACCGACATCAACGACAGCGATACCGACAGCATAGTAGCCAGCGAAACGCCACCGAAGAAGTAGTTGTAGGCCAGCACAAGCAGCGAGATTATACAGCCGTTGATAAGGCCTACGCCAAGCTCCTTGAAGAGCTGTTTGGCCGAATTGCGCATATCCATCGAGCCATTGGCCAGACCCTGCACAACGATAGCCGACGACTGGGTGCCGACATTACCGCCCGTACCGCCGATTAGCGGTATGAACAGCGCGAGTGCCGGATCCATGGCGAAACCGGCCTCGAAATTTCTTAATATTATGGAGTTGCCTATACCTCCGGCCATACCGATCAGAAGCCACGGCAAACGCGCTTTGGTCTGCGTGAAGAGCGTGTCGTCGGTCTCAACGTCACTTGAAAGACCGGAAGCCAACTGATAGTCTCGTTCCGATGATTCGCGCACCTGATCCATCACGTCGTCAACCGTGATACGGCCAAGCAGCCGGCCGATCGAGTCCACAACCGGCATCGCCACAAGGTCATATTTCTCGAAGTCCAACGCAACATCGTCGATCGGAGTATCAGCCTTGACCGAAACAGGATCAACCTCCATCACATGCTTGATCTTCGACACAGACGGATCAGTGATCATCTTTTTCAAGGGTAGCACACCGCGCAATTTGCTGTCATTGTCAACCACGTAGACATAATAGATCTCATCGAGATCCTCGGCCTGCATACGCATCTGCTTTATACATTCAGGCATGCTCCAGTTCTCGTTGACAACGATCATCTCCGTACCCATCAGACCGCCGGCCGTGTCCTCGTCATATTTCAGAAGATCGATAATGTCGCCGGCCTGCTCAACGTCGTCGATATGCGACAGGATCTCGTCACGGTCCTCCTCGTCGAGTTCCTGGATAATGTCCACGGCATCGTCGGTGTCGAGGTGGTCTATGAATTGCTTTGCGATCTCCTCGGCCGGCATCGTTGACAGCAGTTTACGACGGTCGTCCTCATCAAGTTCCATGAGCACGTCGGCTGCCACATCATCATCCAGCAGCTTGTACAGGAATTCAGCCTCTTCAAGATCGAGTTCCTGATACAGTTCAGCAATGTCGGCCGGGTGAAGTTCCGACAGCTCCTTATGAGCCGCAGCCTCATCGCGGGCCTCTATGATAGAGCGGATATGCTCCAGATATTCCGGTGTATACTCTTTCATCTCAGCGAACCGATAAGATTAGTGAGTTCAACAAATTCCTCAACACTCAGCTGTTCCGGGCGCATACCCATCAGACGGTTTTCCGGAATAGTGGTTCCGGCAGGCAGCAACCCTTTCACGGAATTGCGGATCGTCTTGCGACGCTGTCCGAACGAAGTCTTGACAACGGTCTTGAACAGACGTTCGTCGCAACCGAGATCCGTAACCGAGTTACGCACCATCTTTATCACACCGCTCTTGACCTTAGGCGGCGGATTGAACACATTTTCGCTGACCGTGAAAAGATATTCTATATCGTACCATGCCTGAAGCAGCACGCTCAGTATTCCCCTGGCTTTGGTGCCAGGCTTGGCAGCCAGACGCTCCGCGACCTCGCGCTGGAGCATTCCCGAGCAGCACACGATGCGATCCTTATAGTCCAGGACATGGAAAAAAATCTGCGAGGATATATTGTAGGGATAATTGCCGATAACGCAGAACGGCCCATTGCCGGGAACCACTTCGTTTAGATCAGTCCGCAGAAAATCGCACTCAAGGATACGTCCTCCGGCAGCCATCTCCGGATATGCCGCCGTCAGATAGCCCACGCTCTCGCTGTCGATCTCCGCTACGGTCACATCATGGCCTTCCTCTAACAAAAACTGGGTCAGCACACCCATTCCGGGTCCGACCTCTATCACCGGCAGACCTTTATACTCGTCAAGCGTCGACGCAATACGTTGTGCCACCGACAGATCGGTCAAAAAATGTTGTCCTAATGCTTTCTTGGGTCTTACTTTCTGCATACCGGAGTCCTCCTTTGACTACAAATTTACGGTTTTAATTCCATTATAAACGCTTTTTTGACTAAATTTGCACATATTCATCTCAAAATTTCACAATCTCATCATGAAAAGATTTATAATAGCGCCGCTTTTATGCCTGACTGCCATCTCGGCCTTGGCATGGGGACAGAAAGGACACGATGTGACCGCTGCAATCGCCGAAAAACATCTGACACCGGCAACAAAAGCCGCTGTCGATTCAATCCTCGAAGGACAGTCGATGGTCTACTGGGCCAACTGGCTCGACAACGCAAGCCACACCCCACAATATGCCTACACAAAGACTTGGCATTATAAGAATATTGACGAGGGTGTGCGCTACGAGGAAGCCCCGGCCAATCCTGCCGGCGATGTGACAACGGCCATCAAAGCTCAGATCGAGACCCTTTCCGATCCCAAGGCTCCGTTTGCCGACCGACAGCTCGCCATGAAAATCATAGTCCACATAGTAGGCGACATGCATCAGCCCCTCCACATGGGACATGCCACAGACCTCGGCGGAAACCGCAACAAAGTCCGCTTCTTCGGGCGCGATGCAAATCTCCACAGCGTCTGGGACTCCAACATCGTGGAGGCAGGACACAAATGGAGCTATTCGGAATGGCGCGACCAGATCGACCGCGTCAGCCCCGAGGAAGCTCAGGCAATTGTCGACGGATCCGTTGACGACTGGGCGAAACAATCCGCCGCCATTGCAGCGAATATCTACCGACAGACTCCCGACGGGACAAACCATAGCTACGACGAGGTTGCCACATGGACTCCCGTGATAGAAACACAGCTGCTCTACGCAGGGCATCGGCTCGCCCACCTGCTGAACATGATCTACGATCCGGCCTACGCAGCATCATTCGGCAAATAATCCACCGACATAACACGAAAGCATTAAAGCGGATGCCCCGAAACTACTATGGGGCATCCGCTTTTCAATATCTGAGCCGCAGCTTATTCGTAGCGTATAGCCTCGATAGGATCGAGATTGGATGCTTTCCGCGCAGGATACCAGCCGAAGAAAACCCCGGTGACCGTACAGACCGCAAACGACAGCCCAACGGAATACATCTGCACCGAGACAGGCCAGTTGGCAAACACCGTCACAAGCCACGATGCCAGAAATCCCAGCAATATTCCGATCACTCCACCGGTAACACTTATGATCACCGCCTCTATCAAAAACTGCATCAGAATGTCGATACCGCGCGCTCCTATCGCCATGCGCAGACCTATCTCGCGCGTGCGCTCAGTGACCGACACAAACATGATGTTCATGATTCCGATGCCACCGACAAGGAGCGATATTCCGGCGATACAAGCCAGCAACACGGTCATCATGTCGCTCGTTGAGTTCATCATCTCACTCAGCTCCTGCTGCGAGCGGATACTGAAATCATCGTCAGCCCCATCCCGCAGCTTATGGTTCAGTCGCAGTGTCTCCGTAATCACGTCGATCGCTTCCTCTGTCCGGTCCTCATCCACGGCACTGGCGAAAAGCCCCTGCAGATAGTCAATGGCGAGCATGCGCTTCATGACGGTGGTATACGGTGCGATCACCACATCATCCTGATCCTGACCCATCGAATTGGTGCCTTTCGGTTCAAGAACGCCGATTACGGTCAATGGAATCGACCCGAAACGAACCACGCGCCCAACGGGATCCTCGCCATTGGGAAACAGATTGTCAACCACCGTTTTTCCGAGGATACACACCTTGGCCGCCGATTTTATATCGTGCTCATCAAAAACCGCCCCATCCTTCACCTTCAGTTTGCGGATATCAAGATATTCCGGTGTCACGCCATAGATCGTCGAGGGATAGTTGTTGTTGCCGTTCACAAGCTGTCCCCCGGTATTGACCGATGGAGATACCGACGCAAGCTGGGGAATGGTTTTTAGCGACTCATAGTCCGCAACGGTCAGCGTCTGGTTGTCGTCGGAACTCTGGCGCACACCGCCTCGCTGCATGTTTCCGGGATGGATCATGATCATGTTCGACCCCATTTCCGAGATCTGCGCCTTGATGCTGTCCTTCGAGCCCTGCCCGATGGCAAGCATCGTGATCACCGACGCCACGCCGATTATGATGCCAAGCATCGTCAGGAAACAGCGCAGCTTATTGTTGTTCAATGCCTTTATGGCTATTTTCAGTAGATTGCCTATATTCATCGTCAGTCTGTTTCTTTGGGTAACGCCTCAAATGCCTCTCGGGCTGAGCGCGGATTGGGATTGATCGTATCGCTGACAACTTTGCCATCGCGCAGCACTATGTTCCGCGACGAGTATTCCGACAGTTCCGGATTGTGTGTCACGAATATTATGGTGCGGCCTCGGGCATAAAGTTCCTGAAAAAGCATCAGGATGCTGAACGAAGTGCGCGTGTCGAGATTGCCGGTGGCCTCGTCCGCAAGTATGATGACAGGATCGTTGACGAGCGCACGCGCTATCGCCACTCGCTGCTGTTGGCCACCCGACATCTGATTGCTCTTATGGTAGAGGCGGTCGTGAAGCCCTACAGCCTCAAGAGCCTTTATGGCTCGTTCGCGGCGTTCTTTGGCCGACACCCCGGAGTTATACAGTAACGGCAGTTCCACATTCTCTATCGCCGTAGTCTTTGGCAAAAGATTATAGTTTTGGAACACGAATCCAATCTTGCGGTTGCGTGTGACGGCGCGCTGGTTCTTGCTCATCGACTGCACCGAGATCCCGTCGAGCCTATACTCGCCGGATGTCGGCGTGTCAAGACACCCGAGCAGGTTCAGCAGGGTCGACTTGCCCGACCCCGACGTGCCCATGATAGTCACGAACTCACCTTCGAGAATAGTGAACGAGACTCCGCGCAGGGCCTTGACCTTCTCGCCGCCCACAATAAACTCGCGCCGCAGATTCTCAACGCGGATAATCTCCTTGCCTTCTATTATGATCTCTTCCATCTCCGTTTTTATTATTTTCTTTTGGGAGGATGCGGCGCAAACGGCGACGACTGTTCCTTGCTCTTATCCTGCGTTGTGGCGTTCTCGCTGTAGCCCGTAGCCACCTGCGCATTCTCGCTCAGCCCTCCAAGTATCTGGATCTTGATGCCGTTGGCGGCTCCGATCTTCACTTTCTTATTCACGAGTTTGCCATCTTCTACCACCCACACCGTACGTTCATCCTGCGCAAGCGTCTGCTTGTCAATCGCCTCGCCGGCCTTAGGCAGATTCTTGGCATCGGGATAATCCTCCGGCTGGAATGTGAATGCGCTCGACGGCAGTGTCATCACTCCCGTTTCCTCCATCACGTAGATAGTCAGGTTGGCCGTCAGACCGGGAATAAGCTTATGCTCCGGATTGGCTGCTGCTACAATCACTTCGTATGTCACAACGTTGCTCTCCGTCGTTGGGCTCAGACGCACCTGCGTCACCGATCCTTCGAAGATATCGTCGGGATAGGCGTCAACGGAAAATGTCACTCGCTGACCCACTTTCACCTGACCTATGTCGGCCTCATCCACATTGCCAACAACCTGCATGTTGTCCAGATCGGCTATTGTGTAGAGATTGGCCACATTCATGCTCGAAACCACTGTCTGCCCCACTTCCACCTCTCGAGAGATCACGATACCGTCGATCGGCGAATAGATCTCCGCATAGTTAAGGTTCTTGGCCGCGCGGACTCTGTCGGCGGTCGCTTTATCGTAAGCCGCCTTGGCAACCTCATAGTCCTTCTGCGACGTCTGGTACTCATAGTCGCTTATCAGCTGCTTGGCGTGCAAGGCTTTGTCGCGCTCGAAATTTGTCTTCGTGTAGTTATATGTCCATTTGGCCGACTCCACGCTTGCCTCCGCAGATCGCAGATCGCTTTCCAGAACCGTTTTCTCTATCTCGGCTATCAGCTCGCCTTTTTTCACTATAGAATTATAGTCGGCATAGAGTTTGTCAATGATACCCGTCACCTGCGTACCGACATCAACCGACGTGACGGCCTCAACCGTTCCGGTAGCCGTAACTGTCTCTGTCAGGTCGCCGGTCTGCGGACTGACCGTCTCGAGTTCCACTTTTCCCGATTTCTTGCATCCGGCCAACGAAAGCACTATTGCCGTTGCCGTCATGATCTTTGCTATCTTCATATCTGTATCTCTTTTTCAGTTCATTGTAACCGTTGCCGTACGGTAATAATCAATCATTTTCTTTCCAAGCATCGCCATATATTTCGACTGCAACAGGGTGTGCTGTGCTTCGATCAGGTCATTGTGGGCCATCATCAGGTCGACCGGATTGACTAGACCGAGGGCAAATTGCTCGTTGGTCAGCTCGTTGGTCAGCTCTGCCGCCGACAGCTGTTCCTGTGCCGCCGTGAAACGCGACTGAGCCGAACGCGTGTCTATGTACCATTTTTCCACTATCTGTGCCAGATCCGTATAGCGTTGATCCATATCGAGCTGGCTGTTTAGTTGCTGAACCCGTGCCCGTGCGACGGCCGACTTCGTTTTTTTCTGATCGAAGATCGGGATCGATAGGGTCAGTCCGATCGACTCGTTGAGTCCACGTTTCAGCTGGGTGCCGAACCCGTCTCCCCCGGGAGCCGAATAGCCCGTCGACACCCCTGCCGAAAGGGCTATGCGCGGTTTCTTGCCGGCTTTGGCTATATCTACGTCAACCTCGCTGCTCTGTTTCGCAAGATCAAGGCTCTTGAGCTGAAGATCGGTCATCACGGCAAGGCGGTAACTCTCATCCATCGGTGGCAGCGACGCGAGCACCTGCTCTGCCGTCCATTCAACCTCAGCGATGGTCAGTCCGCTGTCGAGCCCGAGTTCAAGCAAGCGTTTCAGCTCCATCAGCCGCTCTTCGTAAGTGCCCTGCGCATTGACAAGCGCATAGCTGTCCTGCATATACTGCGACTGTAGCTGCGAATAATCCACACGCGACACTCGTCCGGCTTCCATCAACGCCTTGCTGCGCTCCGCCTGTGCCTTGCTCAGTTCAACAGCCTCCCGGTATATTCCGATCGACTCCCGGGCATAAAGAATATTGAAATACACCTGCAGTAGATCCGTCTCCAGTGTGCGGAAGGCATCGTCGGTATTAAGCCGGGAGATCTGCGTCTGCAATTCGTCTCGCTTTATGGTATTCTCTCTGACTCCGCCGTTCCAGACCGTCCACCCGGCATTAACACCCACCTGGCCATTGTAGAAATTCTTCCGGTCCTCACCCCACGGCGAGTTGGTATATCCGTGGCTTGTGGCGAAATCAAGTGTCGGTTGCCACTGCGCCTTCGATTCCTCCAGATCTATTTCCGCCGTCGTTTCATTTAGGCGCATCTTCTGAAGCGAGATATTGTGCGCTCTGGCATAATCCACGCAATCCGCATAGGTCCACGCTTGCTGCGACCAGCCAACCACCGACGTGGCTGCCAGCATCGCGCTGATAATCATTCGTTGCCGTCTCATTGATTTGTCTCTTAGTCGTTTGTTTTCAAACCGCAATATTAGCGGATTTGTTCCAACTCAACGAATATTTTCAATAAACGGCACGTTTTCACCCACAAACGCCCCTCAGCTATCTTTCCTGTAGCCTATGGCATGGCGCGACAGATAGGCCTGGAGATCTCCTTTATAGCTGTCGCCCACCGGGATATAGGTATCCGAATCCATTATCACGCGACCTCTGCTGATCTGTTCAACCTGATTCATATTAACGATATAGCTCCTGTGAACCTGGAGAAAGTTGTCCGACAGATTTGATTTGACAGCATTGAACGAGCTCAGCGTCGTCAGGGGCATCCCGGCATCCCTCAGATAGATCTGCAGATACTCCCCGTAGCCCTTTATATAGCGGATGTCGCCCAATGCCACACGCACAAATCGATAGTCGACCTTTACAAAAATCGACCCATCGGATGAGACCGGAACGCTCAGCGCCACATCACTCTTTGCCTCACCTTCCGCCTTGGCCAGTACGCGGTTAGCCGCTCGCTGGAACTCCTTGAACCCGTATGGCTTGAGCAGATAGTCAACTGCCGACAGACGGTAGCTATCCACGGCATATTCAGAGTATGCCGTCGTGAACACAACCATCGGCGGATGCGGGAGCGACTCCACAAAATCAACCCCGTTCAGATCCGGCATATTGATATCCGTGAACACCACATCGATCTCCCTTTCCGACATCACCCTCATTGCGTCAAGACCATTGCTGCACGCCCCGGCAAGTTCGAGGAACGCAACTTTGTCAACATAGCTTTTCAACTTCTCAAGAGCTATCGGCTCATCATCAATTATCAATGTTCTTAGTTTCATCTGTCGGTATCGTTAAAGTAACAAGATATGTCCGCTCCGTATCATGGACTTCAAGGCTATATGCATTCCCATAGATCAGGTCAAGCCGCTGGCCGACATTCTGCAGGCCTATGCCCTTTGAGCCGGTCTTTACGCCTTCCGTCCCATGGACACTGTTGAGACACCGGAACGTAAGCCGACCCTCGGCAATTTCGAGTTTCACCGTGATAAACGAATCCGTCGAATAGCTCACCCCATGCTTGAACGAGTTTTCTATGAACACCAGAAACAGCAGCGGCGGAATCATCACACCCGATATCGAATCATCATCGGGAAATTCCTCCGAGATCCTGACCTTATCCCGAGGATAGCGCTGACGCATCAGCCCCATGTAATCCCTCAGGAATTCTATCTCCTGACGCAAGGCTATACGCGGCTTCGAACTGTCGTACAACGTATATCTCATCAGCCGCGACATCTCGATGACCATCTCCTGAGCCTTCTCCGGATCAATCTCTATCATCCCGTGGATATTATTCAGCATATTCATGTAGAAATGTGGATTGATCTGCGCCTTCAGATACGACAGCTGGCTCTCAGCATTTGATTTCAGCAGACGCTCATGCTCCAGCCGGTCATGGAAACGTTGAAACAGCAACGCGATAGCCAGATTCACACCGACTATCAGAGCATCGCATATCAGCTCCATGAACAAAGGCCATGGCAGCAGCGGACGTGGTCCCGGATGCATCTTTATATGTTGCGGTAGCTCATGCCGAGTGATCTCATAGAAAAAATATCCCCCCTGAAGAAGCCACACTATCAGAACCAGACCAAGCGTCAGCGACAGATACCGCCCATAGCGGTTCGTGGCAAGCAGACGCGGTATCAGTAGCGCATTGTTGACCAGAAAGAGAAACAGAAACGGAATAAGAGTACAGGCCATATGCCCTACAACCCGAAAGTCAAGCATCGGCAATCCGGAATAGCTCCGCGCACGCATTATCCCGACAACATACACCACACCAACCACGCACCATATCCCGGCGTAGATCTTGCTCTCCAGACTCCGCGACATCCGACCATCCTTAATATCAATCATCTCTCTCATCTACTCTATAATATTAACTCTATTCTCTCTCTAACTCTCCAACTCTCTCCGACTCTATCCTCTCTGTCGGGGTCGCGCATCTCCGAGGCGCGGACCAAAACCGCCTCCGATCCGCAACTTCGAAGCCAAATATACCTAAAATCCCACCAATCACCAACAAAACTTCAACCAAAACACCCTTTCAGCCAACCAACAGCCCCAAAGTTCGCGCTGCTCACCTTGCCGGGGTAACGGCTCTCCGAGCCGTCTACCGAAAAAACTCGCCCTGCACTCTAAACTCTCCAACCCCATCCTTCCTGTCGGGGTCGCGCATCTCCGAGGCGCGGACCAAAACCACCTCCGCCCCACCCTCAAATCTCTCTCCTACTCTCTAACTCTATACTCTCAAACTCTATCCCCTTGCCGGGGTAACGGCTCTCCGAGCCGTCTACCGGAATCCTCCGCTCAGTCCGCCCCCACTCATCCAATCGTTCATATCGAGTTTCATCCTGATAAATCGCGCTTCATCTCTCCAACTCTCCCGTCGCTGCTCGCCCTATCGGGGTAACGGCTCTCCGAGCCGTCTACCGGAATACCTCCGCTCAGTCCGCCCACACTCATCCAATCGTTCTTATCGAGTTTCATCGCGATAAATCGCGCTTCATCCCTCCCGTCGATGCTCGCCCTATCGGGGTAACGGCTCTCCGAGCCGTCTACCGAAAAACTCGCCCTGCACTCTAAACTCTCCAACTCTCTAACTCTAATCACTCGCCCCAAAAAACAATCGGCGAACCGTTACCGATCCGCCGACTGCAATTATCATTTATATTCTCGTCTTATTCTCTCGTATAGTTCAAGTAAGAATCTTCTGAAATGTAATAGTATTCACCCCACCACAATTGTATTGGATTAAACACAATCTTTTTCATCGAAATTGTACCTGTCATCGTCACATTGGAATCTTCTAATCCGTAACCCGAGATAACAAATGCCCCGATCTCAACTGGAGACATTGTAAATGTCATTTCGTCAAGGTCTACAACCATTGTTCCTGTACCACCTTTGTAACCATAATAATTAGGCATGGGAACCATAAGTGTATTTGCCGCACTACCGAGTGTTACCTCAACGTCAGCGGTATAAAACTCATCGTAATCCGATTCGGCTCCGTATGCAAAATAATCATATCCTGCAAAATTCAAAGTCCAAGTACCCACGAAATCGTTGATTGTGATACCCCATTCCAGACGGTCAGTACCAGATGTACTACCATCCGTTACTGAAAGTGTGACATTGCCTCGACCCGAGTTACCGGTCATCGCGCTCTGGTTGCCCGATGCTTTCAGACCTATGGTTGATGGTGACGACAATCCGGTCGGGATCGAATACGTTCCGGTTGATGAATTATAATTGTATTCTACACCCTCGCAGCCTGCGTGGAACATGTTGTTGGCATCACTCTGATCTATTGTGAACTCCAGATCGTACCCCTCAACACCATACCAGTTAAGGATCGTGTACGAATTATCATCGTATGAAACCAACGTTGCCTTCCATGTCTTGTCAAGCAATGCACTGGTATAATTGCCCTCGATACGCCATAGCTCCTCTCGTTCACGTTTGAATTCAAACGTCATGCTTGACTCATCGCTGTCCGTGCGGCCTCCGGCTATGGTCTGAGCTACAATGTTGAACGTATATTTTCCATCCTGCATGTTGGCAAACGAAACAGAAGTGTTGAATGTCGTGCCTGTGCCGATCTCGTTTCCGTCGGCATCAACAAAAGAGTATTCGTAAGTTCTTGCACCCTCAACGGCATCCCAGGAAATGATCACGGTGTTCACTTCGCGTGACCATCTTAACACAGGAGCTTCGATAGGTTCAAGAGGCGATGTTCGTGCAGTCAGCACTATTGGTTCTGATGTTGTGTTGTCGCTGTTGATTGCGGCATAAGCCAGAACGGTGAGGGTGTACTCCGTATCCGGATCAAGACCCGTGAACGTTGCCTTGTTATCCTTCGTCAGACCAACCTCTATTATATCCTCCGAATCCGAACGACGGAATTCGTATGAATACTGACGGGCTCCATCCACTCTACCCCATTCAAACGTCAGGGTGTTGTATGCAGCATTTTCCACTGCCATCTCCGACTTATCCAGAGGCACTACATCCTTGTCATCGCTACAGCCGACAGCCGTACCCATGAGAAAGGCTACACCAAGCAAGCCGATATATTTATATAGTTTCATATTATTCTGTTTTTTTATGGACTGATTTAATTTTCGTAGGGTGTGAATTCCGGGGTGAAAGAGTAATTCAGATCAATATACTTGCCACTGCCGTCACTCATATATGCGTATGCACTCAGATAGATCCAACCCTTGCCATCGTCTCCCTTCAAGGTCATGTAAGCATACGCTTTTTCAAACTCGAGCATGTCGATTTCCGGATATGTCACTCCGTCAGGACACCACCATGGCCATTCATCATTTGCATCATCGAAAAGGAACCAGCCGGCATCATACGGATATGCGCCCCAGCCTAAGTCTGGATAAGCAAGCGTTGCGTCATAGTAGTTCTTGATCGGCTGTATATATGTCCAGCCATTGCCTGGAGTATCCATTGTGAACACGAAATCAAGACCTGAACCGAAGAAATCTGGCAACTTGAAGTTGTTCGTTCCGTCAAGATAATATAGGCTGGTGGTCATATCGGCATACGGACTGCATGTCAGCTTCACATCTGTTGAAACCGGAATCCATGCGCCGGAGATTGTCACCTTGAACGACAGGTTGGTTGTGCCGGCGCCGTAAGGTGAGGTCAGTTCTTCCGGAAGATTGATGGAGATATTGCCGAAGGATTTCGACGGCATATTCTCAAGATCAATATAGAACGTCGTGGTCTGGTCATTGGCTCCGAATGCGATCGTCTGAGGTATCACAACACCCTCCGGACATTCAACGACATCAAGATCTACAGTTGCGGCCTCTCCGACCTTCGATCTGCCGACGGTAACTGGGATCAGACGGCTGTCATCAGGTTCCACAACGAGATTGTACGTACTCAGCTCTTCAAAATAGACGCTCATGTTGTTCGGATCCGTGTCCGGACCCGGCTGCCATTTGTCGTCATCCGAGCAGCCTGTCATCAAAACGGCCGACATTCCGAGGAGCGCAACGCTGGTTATATAGTTTCTTATTTGCATTGTTTTCTTTTTTTGCTGTTCTGAAAATGTTTTATTCGGTCCAGAGGGTCTTGATGGCTCCGGTCGGATCCGGATTCAGGATAACCATCTGGTTAAGGTCGCGGACGCGGTCAACGATATAGATGTTCATCCATGGTGCCACCGCTTCTGGATATGTGTTGTAGCGGTACAGTGCCGGGTGGTTGGTGCCTATATAGCCTTTCTCAACAGCCAGTTCCCGACGCTTGTAGTCAAACCACAGAAGGCCTTCGCCCCATAGTTCGATTCGTTTCTGGATCCAGATCTCGTTCACGACATCCTCAAGTGCCGATGCCTTGGTCGAGAAAGTCGTGCCTTCGGTCATTCGGTAGGAGTTCATGAATGCCTCAAGAGCTGCCTTGGCCGATGCTGCGCCCTCGCAATAAGCCAGAGCCTCTGCCTCGATAAGATACATCTCCTCAACACGCATCAATGGAACACTGACTGCATTGCCAACGGACGGGGTCGTGCCATTGCCGCCGGCAGGACGGAATTTGAATCCGCAGTATGCGTTGAACTTGATGAAGTCCTCATAGTTGTAGGTGGTCACCTGTGAGTAGCGCGAGGTGAATTCTGCTTTCTTCTCGTCGGAATCATCCATCGCTGCAAATTCAGGATCAATCCAGGTGTCACGGCGCCAGTCGTTCTCATCCATTTCTGAGTACAGACGGGCATCGATCAGACGGTAGGCCGCATATTCTGTTGCATCGCTCATGCCATAGGTTGCTTCCGGACAGTGATATGAAACCCAGCTCTTCCATGTGCAGCTCTTGGCCATCCAGTTCTCCGGAGAGATGATGATTGCCCACATCCATGAGTCGATCGGTGTGTTGAAGCCGGAAGATTTGTCATACCATTGTGTGCGTGTGGTCGGGGTGTAGCCCTCGTTGATAGCCTTACGAGCATAATCCGCTGCATTGCGGAAACATTCTGTCGCTGTGGTGATGCCGAGTGCCGGATAATTCGACAGCGCCTCGTCGGTCTCATGCTCAACCTGTGCGGCCAGATCCTCGGGATAACGGCTGAAGCGGCTGCCGAGTTCAAGCCAGAATCGGGCGGCAAGACCGTATGCCACTCCAAGGCTCGGGGTATCTTTTGATGCCACACTGTGGAAATTTTTCAGATATGTCTGTGCTTGCAGAAGATCGCTGTTGATGAAGCGGTACATCTGATAGAACGGAGCACGGGGATTGTGACGGCTGTCTGCCTCTGTGGTCTCTTCTGTGATGATTGGAACGGTGAGTCCCCAGATTCCACGCTGGTCAGCTGAACGGTCAAGAGCCTCGATGTCGGTGTGCTTGTACTCGAATGTACGTGCCATGTCGAAGTACAGCATTGCACGCAAAGCGTAGGCATAGCCGCGGTAGTAAGCATCCTCGCTGTCTGGATCCGGGCTTGAGATCTTGATTGTTGTGTTGGCGCGGCTGATATGTGAGTATCCGCGGTCCCACCACAATCCTGAATTGTAGGTATTGCCCATCGACAACTGCGACGGATAATAGTTGAAGTAGTCCCAGGTGTTGTCATTGATGGGGAAGTCGGTTGTCATGGCGTCTCGCCACATCATGAACATCATATAACCGATATCCCACGGATTATCACCACCGGCTGTGAAATAGCTCGTCATTGCGCCTGCGAGCGCGGCTTTGTCCGCCTGTTCAACCTGATCCTGTGTCAGGGAGCCGTCCTCGGGGAATGCCTCTTCAAGACAGCTGCTGACCGTCGCCGATAACATCGTGATAGCCGTAAACAATAGCGGTTTTCTAAATATCTTTTTCATCTTTTTTGTCGGATTAGTTTTTGAGTGTGTTTAAAACTGGATTGTTTACTGTTCACTCTTTAGAACTGAACTTGAATACCACCCGAGATCGTACGCATCGGAGGCCAGCCGCCATAGGAGCCGTCGGTCAGGCTCTGACGCGGATCAAAACCTTTGCGCTTGGTCCAGTAGGCAACGTTCTCACATGTGGCATAGATTCTCAGTTTTGTCATTTTCAGACGTTTCGTGATCGACTCGGGGAACGTGTAGCCCAGAGTGGCGTTACGAAGTGCAAGATAGCTGGCATCGGTCAGGAAGCGGTCGCTCGCAGCTGCTCCGTAAACATCGGAATAATAGAACATCGGAATGCTCGAATTTGGATTCTCAGGTGTCCAGCTCTTGAACACGTCACGGTGGATTCCGCCGCCGATTGTGATATCGGTAGGTGCGCTCATCAATGCCTGATAGCCGGTATCCCATTTCTTGCCGCCCACTGAATAGTTGAACTGCAAGGAGAGATCGAAGCCATAACCGCTCAACGATGTATCGAAACCACCGAAGATTGTAGGCATCGCGTTGCCACACAGGTAGTAGTCACCATCAGAATAAGTAGTGGTTGTCTCAAGCTGGCCGTCGCTGCCGTTGCGGTAGAACATGCTCTCGCCGTTTTCATTCACGCCGGCAAAACGTTTTGTGTAGAAGGTGTACATAGGCAGACCCTCGCCATAGAAATAAGCGCCGGAGGTATAGCCGCGGTGGCCTTCCATTGTCAGACCGGCTTTCTCGCTCGGGATATAGTCAATGCGGTTTTTCTGCCATGTCATGTTCATGCCGATGGTCCAGCGGAAATCCTTGGTGGCGATCACATCACCGCTCAAGTTAACCTCGATACCGGTATTGCTCATGTCGCCGATATTGTCATAATATCCGTCATAGCCGATTTCGGTCGGTGCCGACAGCCACATCAACATGTCACGGGTTTGGCGATAGTAGTAATCAACCTCACCGCGCAGGCGGCTGTTGAACAATTCAAATTCAAAGCCTGTGTTGAAGTTGCCTACGGTTTCCCAGGTGATGTCCGACTTACCTTTTGAGCCGAACGACAGGGCAACATCGTTATTGTTGTTTGTGATCCAGTACAGGTCGGTGTAGAGGAAATCGCCGATTCCGTCATTTCCCTGCTCGCCGTAAGAGATCTTGTACTTAAGCATGTTGACATTCTTGCTCTTCGGGAACCATTCCTCTTTGGTGAGAATCCAGGCTCCACCGAGGCTCCAGAAGTTACCCCAGCGGTGATCCGGATGGAATCTCGAAGATCCGTCGCGACGGAAGCTACCCGAGAAGAAGTAACGGCTGTCGTAGTCATACTGCGCACGGCCGAACCAGCCTTCAACATTGTAGAGTGAACGGCTTGATGTCGGTGAGCCATAGATAATCACACCGCTGAGTTCTGAGTTGTTGTAGTCTGCGAACATGCTGCCCGAACCGCTCAGGTTGGCATACTGCTGGCGGCTGTACTCATGACCCAACAGAACATCCACGTTATGTGCGCCGAACTGACGGTTCCAGTTCAGAAGCTGCTGGTAGTTGGTATCGGTTGTACGGCCATGTGCGATGGATGTGCTGCCGCCGTCTGTAACTGAATATCCGTAATCGGGGTTATAGGTGCGTTTTGTGCGTGCTTCGGTGATATAGACCGAACCGTTCACTGTGAAGTGGAAATCATTAAGGAAATCGAATGTCGCATATCCCTGGATATTGAAAGCATTCGAGCTGCAGCTGTTGATATCGAGAATGTCAGACTGGTTGACGTTACCGTTGGTGTCCACCGGACGGGTAACTCCCATATCTTTATTTCCGTAATCATAGCGGTTACCATTCTTGTCCTGCATGATTTTGCCGTTGGCATCGCGGACATACAATGGATAGATCGGGGCCATGGTATAAGGTGTGCCGAAAACATCACCGAGGTTATCGGAATTGGTATTCGTGTAACCGGCACTTCCGCCAAGTCGCAGGAATGAGAATGCCTGATAGTTGGCTTTCAACCTTGCATTGATACGGGTGATCTCGCTCGACGGGGTCAGACCCTCGTTGTTCAGGTAGCCTAATGCTGCCATAAGTGAATACTTCTCATTACCGCCGGTCACGTTGATGTTGTATTCCTGACGGAATCCGTTGCGTGTACCCTGTTTCAGCCAGTTGTCGGGGTAGAGGGTATAGATGTCATTGCCGTTGAGAACTCGGTTGCCGAGAACTGCATGTGGATTCAGACGGCCGTTGGTTCCGATCAGGTATTCTCCCTGCGGTACGTCATAGACCATATATCCGAGACCCTGCTGCGTGTAGGGCAGACCCAAAGTCTTGTTGGCTGTGATATGTGCCTGATCGAAGGCCATCGGATTCTCCTGACGATACATGTAGTTGTTGCGTAATGCCATATAGTAGGCTTCGTAGTATTCGCCCGGATTATCAATAAGATCATATTCCACGCGGCCATTGGTGTTGACACCCCACTTTGCGTCGAAATTCACTCGGGTTTCGCCACGCTGTGCGCCCTTAGTGGTAATCATGATCACACCGTTTGCACCACGCGCACCGTAAAGTGCGTTTGAAGCAGCATCCTTCAACACGGTCATGCTTTCGATGTCGGCCGGATTCAGGTCATTCAGATAGCCTGAGTAAGGAAGACCGTCAACAACGATTAGAGGCTGGTTGTTGGCGTTGAGCGAGAACTGAAACCGCGGATACGGATTGTCGGTTCTGTGCCGGTGGCCAGTGAGTTATTGTCGGTCATCTGCAGACCGGCTACTTTTCCGTTGAGTGCCTCGATAGGGTTGGTAACCTGCTGCTGGGTGATCTCGGCCGCTGTGACCACGGCTGCCGATCCGGTGAATGCCTCGCGTTTCTGTTTACCGAAAGCCACAACGATGACTTCATCCATCATCTGGGCTTTGGTTTCAAGATAGATTTTCATCTCGCTCTTGGCCGGGGTCGAAACCTTTTCATAGCCGATGAACGACACACTGATTGTCTGATGTGCCGGCGTCAGCCCCTTGAGACTGAATCGGCCGTCTACGTCCGTGATCCCGACAATTTTTGTTCCCTCGACCGACACTGTCGCGCCGATGACCGGCAGTCCGTCCGCCTTGTCGAAAACCTGGCCGCTGACCTGCGTCACTTGCGCTGCGGCATAGCCGGCAAATAGCGTCAATAGCGCAAATAGTAATGTTAGCTTCCTCATTTGGTTGGTGATAATGGTTGGCTCGATCTTTGCGCCCACTGGGGGCGCAAAGTCTGCCGTATTAGTAATAAATAGTTGATTGACTGGTTTGTTGCGGTTTAATCCGCTGATTGCCGTGCCGCCCGTCCCGTTTTATCCGGCCGGACTGGTTTTCGGCTCTTTTGGTTAACTAAGTTCTTTTCTGTCTTTTGTTTCCCGGTTGAGATTCAAGGTTCTTAGTTCACCGAAACTTCAACTGATGCCGGGAACACACGCTGAGGATCGTAGAACAGGCTACAGCTCTCTACAAGATCGCCGGTGCTCGGTTCAACAAGTCCGTTGAATTTCTCAACGCCGTTAACTTTCACAACTACCGGCTGCGATAGATCAACCAATGCATTGTCAAGCCATACTCGGATCTTGCCGTATGTCGCAGGGGTCTTGGCTTTCGCAACGCCGATATTCACGGTTCCGGTGGATAGTGATGCCGGCTCTGTTTCTGTCAGTGTGACGTTGTTGACGGTCAAATCTATCGTGTTTCCGTTGATAGTCATTTCATATGCGGTGCGGCGCATGTCATCGGAACGGTCATCCGACGGTTCCACGATCTGGAGGTTGTAGAAGGTCTCACGGTAGCGACGCGGTTCGCCGTTGATGTCACCCATGCCGAAATTCTCCCAATACACATATTTCGGAGTGGCATTTCTGGTGTAGTTGACAAGCCACGGGGTTGTCTTGGTGTAATCGCAGGAGTGACCTTTTCCGGCCTGAAGCTCTACGTTATGCACATAATATCCTGGGTGCGCTGCCTCAAGATCGTTAAGCTCGCTGTTCACTTTTCCTGTCAGAAGGGCGCGGCCGTATGATTCATCAAGCGCACCGGTCTGCAATGTGAAGGCGATGTTGGCAAGGTTTTCGGGAGGACAGTTCTTGAGGAATTCGCCACCGGCGATCGGACCGGCTCCTGCAAGATAGTCGGCATAGAACGATGCAAGACGCTGGCTGCCGTATGCACCTTCTGAAATTCCCATGAAGTAGACCTTGTTGGGATCTATCTTGCCGGAAGAGAGTGCCTGACGGAGCATCTGCTCCCATTTCTCCTGTTTTGAAGGCTGGAACCAGCGTACACCGGTACCACCCTGTGGGCTCTTAGGTACAAAATATGCCGACGGGCCGTCGTTGTAATACTGCGCCCACGACAGGTTGGTGGTCCACTCGTTATTGGCATCGTCGCCTGATCCGTGAAGATAAAGGAACAATGGATAGCCGGCGGCCGGGCTTTCACCTTTCGATCCGTAGAAAATCGACATTGTGCCTTCAGGAACTTTCCAGTTCGCGTCAGGGGTAGTCACGTCACCCCAGTCGTCAAGTTTGTAGTGCGATGACAAGGTCGGGAGACGTTCGCCGGATGCACGGCGCACTGAAGTTGCCCAGATGTCCCAGACATACTTTTTGGCAGCTTCGATATCCTCTTTCGGAAGAGCCACGGACTCCCCGTATTCGCCGGTCGTACCTTTCAGTGCGTTCGAGAAATAGTCGAGCACGCTCTGACGCTCCATGCCGTACTGCGTGGTTGTGGGTACTTCGGTCGGATCCTGCGGAACTACCGAAAATTCATCATCATCGTGGGTGGATGCACATGCAGTGAGGGTGAAACACACTGCAGCGCTTAAATATCCGATTTTTAAATAACGGTGATTCATGTTGGTATTATTAGTTTTGATTGGTTCCCTTGTATAAATATACTTAAAAATATTAATCAGTGGTTTAAATATACAAAAAAAGGAAACATGATAGCGTTTTCCTTTTTCTTTTTTAGAATATTTTAACATCATCATTTCATCCGTTCTCTATGACTCGTTTTGCTCCGATGTAGTTTCTGCTGTAATATCCACCATCGGGAAACTTCTGATATGTAATTCCTTTTTTAGTCGAGGCGTGGATAAAAGTTACGGCATTTGTCTCTTCATCGACGGAGACCACAATCCCCACGTGCCCGACAGTACCTTTTCCGCTGCGGGGGCTGCTGAAAAACATAAGGTCGCCGGCTTTGAGATCGGAACGGTCCACTTTCTCGCCCTGGGTGTACTGCATTCTTGATGTTCTGGGAAGCTCGATACCCTGATTGCGGAAAACGTAGCTTGTGAAACCGGAGCAATCAAAGTTCTTGGGGCCGGTTGCACCCCAGACATATCGGCGGCCGAGAAAGGTTGCGGCGAATTCCGTCAGGTTTTCTGCGATAACTGAAGCCTTGTCCACTTCCGGCTCTTCCGGCATTGCCACATAAAGAACTTGATCCTGGGCAGGCTCGACAATTTCAGGCAATTCAAATTCGGGAAACAGCGGACGGTTCACGTTTTCCGATGCCGATACAGTAAATATGGAGGACATGAGCGCAGCGACAGCTGCTATTTTGATTTTTTTCATAGTAGGTTAAAGTTATAAAGGTTGTGATAAATCATCCCGGGCTTGCGGCATCTCGCCGATTTTTTCCGCGATGGATCTGTTTTGCGAATACAAAGATACAACATTTTTAAGGCGTTGTCAAGACCCCCTGCACGACTAAAGGCAATTTAACCCAATTCTTGCTAATTTCCGGATCAAATCCACCCCGGATTTAACGCGAAGTAAGCCTTAACATTCACAATACTCTATTCCACAAAAGCATAGCATTGCCGAATCCCAGGCCTCAATTACAAATTTTCAGCCATTTTAACTCGCCGTTTCACATCTTTTCAGACAGCATTTTCAGTCGCGTCTCAACCGCTCGAAAGCCCGGATAGCCTCCCCTACCCACAGCACCATCGATGTCCCGGCAATGATGATCACCCAGTCAACTACCGAGATAGGCACAACATTGAAAAAACGTCCGCCGATACTTACTATCAGAATCTGTCCTATGAACACAACGGCAAGTATCAGCAGGAATTCTCCGCAATGACGCAGATGAAACGCCGATTGCCGGGTGGCAAATGCTCGGGCATTGAATAGATTCCAGGCCTGAAGCATCACGAATATTGAGAAAAACAATCCAAGCTCGTATGGTGTCAGATTCTTGTAGGTCAAGATCACAGGATGCAGCAGATCGGTCAACCGTCCGATGCTCGCGTGCTCAAGAACAAACAGCAATCCGAGCATTGCGATGCCGAAAAGTCCGCCGACAATTGTGATGAACCGTCCCATTGATGCCGTGATTATGAAATCCCGTCGATCCCTGGGCTTTTCACTCATCACCGACCGCGACGGCGGCAAAGAAGCCAGTGCCATTGCGGCAAACGTATCCATAACGAGGTTGACCCAAAGCATCTGGGTGACCGTCAGCGGTGCCTGCGTCCCCATGAAAGAGCCGACAAGCACTGTCAGACACGCAGCGAGGTTGACCGTTAGCTGAAACAGAATGAACCGCTGGATATTGCGGTAGAGCGAACGACCCCACATCACGGCATTCCCGATCCCTGAAAACGAATTGTTGAGGATCGTGATGTCGCTCGCCTCTTTGGCCACGGTTGTGCCATCGCCCATCGAAAGCCCCACATGAGCGGCCTTCAACGCCGGAGCATCGTTTGTGCCGTCACCGGTCACAGCGACAATCTCGCCATCGGCCTGCAATGCCTCCACCAGTCTTTTCTTATCCATCGGTCGGGCTCGTGCTATTATCTTCAGTTTCGGAGCACGGCGACGCAGTTCTTCATCAGTCATAGCCGCGACCTCGGGACCGGTAATGACGGTTTCCGACTCGTTGTCACCCTCGGACCACAGTCCGATCTGACGAGCTATCTCGCATGCTGTAGCCGGGGTATCTCCGGTAACAACCTTCACTTTTATTCCGGCATCGAGACATTCCTTGACTGCATCGGGCACATCCTCTCTGACTGGATCGCTGATTGCGACTACAAAATTCATCTTCAAACCATCCGTCTCTATGCCATCCTCCTGTATCGGATTCTTTCCGGGAGCAAGTTCGCAGGATGCAAAACCGAGCGTGCGCATCCCCCGGCTCTGATACCCCTTGACCAGCCTCTCGAATTCGCCGGCATCAAGCCCGTCCTGGGGAACACACATTGCAAATACAATCTCAGGCGCACCTTTCACCATCAGACGACGCGAACGACCGTCACTGACCACTGTCGCCATATACTTGCGCTCAGTTGTGAAAGGCAGCTCCGCCTGACGCTCCCACGCCGAACGTATTTCTTTATAATCACCCCCTTTACTATTGATCCACAGCAGCAATGCACCCTCCGTCGGATTACCCACCGGGATTGCATTGCCGGGATCCGACATATCAAGCTCAGCCGTAGAATTAACCGCCATGGCCATCATAGCATCGGCTTCCGATGTTGAATCAAGGAAATCAACGGCATCCACCACCATGCGGTTGGCCGTGAGCGTTCCGGTCTTATCAGTACAGATCACGGTTACCGCCCCCATCGTTTCGCAGGCATGCATTTTCCTGACAAGATTCGATGTTCGCAGCATCCTGCGCATACTGTAGGCCAGACTGAGCGTAACCGCCATCGGCAACCCCTCCGGCACTGACACCACCACGAGGGTGACAGCAAGCATGAGGCTTTGGAGAATATACAGTCCGAATGACATCCAATCCTGAACGCCGTCATTGGCCGTGAGATACATTGTCACACGCCCGGCTATAACAAGTGCGCCGATAACGTAGCTTGCAATGGCTATGAAGCGGCCGAGACGGTCAAGCTGCTCATCAAGCGGTGTCTTGACGCTATTGTCGATTCGCGATGCTTCATAAACACGCCCGCATTCTGTAGCATCGCCCACAGCCCTTACTTTCATAATGCCATGCCCCTCGACCACTTTCGTACCTCTGAGCACTTCATCGGTCGGAAATGTCGCGTCGGGATCCCGTAGCTCGGGATCTGCCGACTTCTGGCATATCGGCTCGCCTGTCAAGGTCGACTCATCGACAGCAAGGCGCACCGAACGCAACAGAACGCCATCCGCCGGCACTTCATCCCCGGTGTTGAGCATCACCACGTCGTCAACCACGACTTCACGCCGCGGAACCGATGTGGTATTACCATCACGCACAACCTGCACGGGCTGATCGTCCGACATCTTGTTCAGAACCTCAAACTCCTTTTCGGCCGCGTGCTCGAAATAGAAGCCAAGACCGGTGGCCAGAAGTATGGCCATGAATATCCCGACTGGCTCTATGAAAACTTCTCCGGCAGCTCCCATCGCCACATACTCATATATTGATATGAGTATCGACACGAATCCGGCCACAAGAAGGATCACAATCAGCGGATCACGGAATTTTGACAGAAACTGACGCCACACCGATTCCCTGGCAGGGGGAGTCAGGATATTCTCTCCATGTTCAAGGCGACTTTGTTCGACTTCCTGAGCCGTCAGGCCGCTCATCACTCCAGATTTATCTGTTGGCATCATGTTCTGGTATTGTATATTGTCGTTTTATATCAGAGAATCTCAAGTTCTTTTTCAAGCAGCTCCGCCGCATCTGCAACACATCCATCGCAACTGCGCAACGGCTTTCCGCTGCCAATACCTTTCAGTTCGCGGCACACTGTGGCTCCATTTTTCTGTTCAAAGCCGACCATGACGCGCTTCATAGCCGCACGCGCCGCCACACGATCATTGATCACCATGCCAAGCACAACGCCTGCGCCAACCAACGCTCCGCATGTCCCGGTCATAGTACCCATCCCTGTGCCGAAAGCAGATGTCGCTGCTCCTATCACATTATCATCCACTCCTGCGATGTCGGCATAGGTACAGGCCACTGACTGAGCGCAGTTATATTGTCCGCAGCGTTTACGTTCCGCCGCTTCATCCTTTCGAGATACCATATATTTTCTTATTTTTTCTGCAAATTTACAACTTATTGCCATAAGATGCCACACTATACCCGTCCAAAATCCACTGACCCTTTCTTTTACAATTAGGCCGAAATATCTATTGACCCGTTAATCCACCCTCCTCAACAACCGGAAATATATATACTGACCCCGAAATACGCTTGTGCCGTCATTCATAACATATCCCTTCACTTCATTGACCTATCAAAAAATATTCCGGGCTGTCTCATCGACAGCCCGGAACTATTGTTTCAAAAAATGTCTCTTAATTACTACTTTGCAAAAGTTGTATTGGTATAGATTTGTATTATTGTATTTACGGCTTATTACCTAAACGAGGTAGATTTCTTTTTACAATTGCAAAGGTAATACGTCAAAAACACAATACAATCTCATTTATGTTACAATGTTAATACAAACGAGAAGCGCGGTCTATTTTTAACTAATTTTAGCAATTACAGCGATTTCCGAAGCGTGAACATGAACTCCAGCCCACCGACAGCACGGTTATGAACCGACATACTGCCGCCAAGTGATTCAATGATACTCTTCACGATCGGGAGCCCGAGTCCCGTGCCTCCCGTTTTACGCGAGCGGCCGGTATCAACCCTGAAAAAGCGTTCAAACAGATGCGGAATAGCCGAAGGATCAACACCTTGACCATCGTCCCAGAACGCGAACGTATAATACTTGTCGCTCTGCGCCACGATCCTGATACCCATTTTAGTTCCATGAGAGTGGAGCACGGCATTCTTGATGAGATTCGATATCGCGCTTGTCAGAAGATTCGTATTCCCTTTCACGTGGCAATCAAGCGGCACATCATACTGGAATTTCATATCTCCGGTCATGCCCGATGTTGCGAAATCATTGTCGATCGAGAACACAAGCTCATGAAAATCAACATCGGTGATAGGAATATTGCCACTTCCCTCCTCCAGACGTGTCATCGTTGACACATCGTTCAGAAGATTACAAAGACGGTCAACGTTGTCCTGAGCACGCCGCAGGAAGTATGTCTTGGTCTTTTCATCCATATCGTCCGACGACAGCACCGTGTCGAGATAACCTTTGATCACTCCGACCGGGGTCTTCAGCTCATGGTTGATATTGTTTGTCATCTGACGCTTGAGCCGCGAGCGTTCCTGTATGGCATGGATCGCCACCTCATGTTCCCTCTGGCTTTTCTCCAACGCTTCGGTTCGGTCAATATAAAGTTGCGCTATCTCTCTGGATATATCGCCAAGTTCGTTATGGGGGAAATGTAGCAGGTCAAGATCAACCTCCTTTTTCTTTGAGGCCGCCGCCGAAGCAAAATCGCGGAGCACTCGTATGTTCCGGGTGATACTGGTGGTTATCATGAATGCGAACAACGCCGAAAGTGCAAGAAGACCGAACAATATTATCCAGAATGCGGCATCCGTAGCGGCAAGCCCATCCGTCAGACCTTTGGTATTAGGCATTGCCGTATAAACCAGCACATCGCCATCGTTGCTCTTGGTGGTCTTGAAAAAAAACATTTTGCCGGAGAAATCCTTCATGGTACCATCGCCAACCGACGACGGATTCTCTTCGAAATTCTCGGCCACGTATTCCTCGGTAATCGGAGCGCCCATGCTGTAGGTCGGGCCAAGCCCCTTGCCAAGATCACTGCTTTTATACACGCTGATCCTGACTCCACTGTAACGTGAATCCTCAAAAAACAGATTGAGCATATCAAGGAAATTCTGCATGTCAAGGCCTGAGTTATAAGCCATGATCACACGCGAACTGAAGACCCTCAGCTGACGGTCCACGATATCTTCCTTGAAGTCTTTCTCGCTTTTATAGGCATAGGCCATCAGAAAGCCGACCAGAAGCCATGATAAGGCCACGATCGGAACGAACAGCCGCCACCAAAAACTAAATCGTCTCTTTAAAACCATAGCCGAATCCCAGACGTGTCACAATATTATTTCCGTAAGGGCCGATCTTTTTGCGGAGTCGAGCTATATTGGTGTCAATCGTTCGGTTGGTCACAACGACATCATTGTCCCATACCTGACGGATTATCTCTTCACGTGAATAAATGCGGTTGCGGTGGGTGAGGAAGAAAAGCAGGATGTCAAATTCCGTGCGTGTAAGCCCCATATCCTCTCCATCAAGGTAGCCGAGCTTGTCATTACGGTCTATGCGGAGCGTGTGGAAAGTGATATCCGGCTCATAGACACTCTTGGAAACATTGTATTCCCACTGGCGCGATGCCTGAGAGCGGCGGAGAACCGCACGGACTCTCGACAGGACCACTGAGATCACGAACGGCTTGGTGATATAGTCGTCGGCACCGATATTTAGGCCCATTACAGTATCGTCCTCCCCATTGAGTGCCGAACAGAAAATGATCGGAGTATTCTCAACCTCCGACATATTCCGAACGCGCTTGGCGAAGTCGAATCCGCTCAACCGATCCATCATTATATCGACAATGAACAGCGAATAGGCCGACAGATCCATTTCAAGAGCCTCTTCCGCGCTATAGGCGCAATCAACCTCATAGCCTTCTTTCTCCAGATTAAATTTAAGGATCTCGCACAGAGCTTCCTCATCGTCAATCACAAGAATCTTTATTCTCATATCTGTTTCCTTTTTTTCTTCATTTTATGCGAAAGGGCAATTCAGGAGATTCCCAAACCTTTCCACATGCGAAATTACAAAATGTAATGGGATTTCCACGAGTTAAAACATATTAAAAACAACAACACTCCGGAACAAACACAAATATACCGCGTTTTACAGGTATAATTACTATTTGCACTGTGTTTTTTTCATGGTATTAGATTTAAGGTTAAAGAATAATCGGCTGTCGGGAGACAGCCGACTTTATTTTGTCGCAAACCGATTACAGAAATGTTAAAATTAAAGTTTCCGCATTTGTTTTATTGCTTTTCGGAATTTTATACCTATTTTTGAATCCGTTAATAAATCAATTTCCCGGCCAGCCCCCTGTCCGGGACCACCGAACAACCCTAAATTTCTACACAAATGGAAATGCTTGACCATGATGCGGACGCTACATTAGCCACCGCTAACAACACCCCCGACAATACAACCGAGACAACAGATTCCGGCAGCAGCCTGACAACAGAACGCCACATTCCGACAGAAGACGAACTGATTGCACGGCTAAAAGAAATTGCTGATCTTCCGGACGAAGAAATAAACATTGACGAGGTCGGACGCATCAAGCAGCAGTTCTATCACGTGCGTTCTCTGGCTAAATCCGCAGGCGAAGCCGACGCGGAAAACGCCGCAGAGACCGCCGACACAGACTCAGACACCGAATTCAAGAATGCTCTGCTCGCCATCAAGGAGAAGAAAGCAGCCATGCGCGCCCGTATCGAAGCCCAACAGCTCAGAAACCTTGAGCAGAAACAATCCATTATCAACGAGATCAACACCATGAGTGCCGACACCGACAATGTCAACCGGCATTATCAACGTGTGAAAGAGCTTCAGGCTGAATTCAAGGAAATAGGCGAAGTGCCACAGCAGAACACGACCGACACATGGAAGGCATATCAGGACGCAGTAGAGCTTTTCTATGACCAATGGAAAGTCAACAAGGAGCTCCGCGACTATGACTTCAAAAAGAATCTGGCCGAGAAACAGCTACTGATCGACGAGGCCACCAAGCTGCAGGACGAAGAGGACGTGGTGACCGCATTCCGCCGCCTGCAGGAATTGCATGACAAATGGCGCGAGACCGGCCCTGTGGCAAAAGAGTTCCGCGAAGAAATATGGAACACGTTCAAGGACAGATCCGCCACAATCAACAAACGCTATCAGGAATTCTTCGAAGAGCGCAAACGTCGCGAACAGGAGAACGAAAACGCCAAGACCGCCTTGTGTGAGAAAATAGAGGCCATAGATCCGGAGCAATTGAAAACCTATGGAGCATGGAACAAGGCAACCCAGGAAATCATAGACGCTCAGGAAAGCTGGAAAAATCTCGGATTCGCATCGCGCAAGACCAACAATGCGCTGTTCAGCCGTTTCCGCGCCACATGCGACCGCTTCTTCGCCGCCAAAGCCGAATTCTTCCAAAATCAGAAAGATGAGCTTTCACGCAACCTTGCGGCCAAGACCGAGCTATGTGAGCAAGCCGAGGCGTTGAAAGACAGCACCGATTGGAAAGCGACAACCGAGCGCATCGTGGCGTTGCAACAACAATGGAAAACGATCGGTGCCGTTCCCAAGAAACAATCCGATGCCGTATGGCGCCGCTTCATTGAAGCATGCGACCATTTCTTCAATCAGAAAAAAGCGGCCACATCGGCCACACGTAAAACCGAGCAGGCAAATCTCGCCATAAAACGTGAAATCCTTGCCGAACTGACCGCACTCAACGCACCGGAAGCGTCAGAGCCTCGCGAAAAAGCGATAGCACGCATCCATGAACTCAGAGCCAAATGGCAGCAAACAGGCCACGTTCCCTTCCGCGAGAAAGAGCGTCTTGCCGAAAACTACCGCGAGACCGTGCGCCAGCTATTCGACAAATACGACATCCACGAAAACCGCGCCCGACAGGCATCTTTCGAAGCGTCGATCAACGATATGTCGGCCGACCGGCAGAAATTGTCGCGCGAACGCGAACGCCTGATGCGAACCTACGAAAACCGCCGCGCCGAACTGCAGACCTACGAGAACAACCTCGGATTCTTCAACGCCAAGACAAAATCCGGCAACTCCATGCTCGCCGACCTGCAGCATAAAATCCAGCGCATAAAAACCGACATCGCCGATCTTGAGAACAAGATAAAACTCATTGACTCAAAACTCTGATGACAGGTATCAACCAACGAGGACGATACGGGCGCTACATCCATCTGCTTTTGACGATAATTGATTTTATAATAATCAACATAGCGTTCTGTATCACAGCATGGATCACGCCCGAATTCGTCGTCGAGCGCACACGCACCGTGTGGCTGCTGGCCAATCTGGCATACATCCCGGCAACCTATCTGCTTGCCCACGCTCAGACAGCACGAACCATCGGCATAGAGCATGTCATAACCAACTCGCTCAAAGCCGTACTCATGCATGCCACACTGTTTGTGTTCGGACTCTATTTCCTACAGATAGAACACATCCCGTTCCGGGCCTTTCTTGAGTTCTACGGGATCATGCTGATACTTTTCCCGGCATGGTGGACTCTGTCGCGCATCATAATCAAAGCATTCCGCCGCCGAGGCCGCAACTTTAGCAAAATAGTCATCGTCGGATCCAACACGACAGCCAACCATCTGTTCGAGACCATATCTTCCGATGTCGGTTTCGGCTACCACATCATGGGTTTCTTCGCCGACGAGATCCATCCTGAAACCCCTGCCGACCTGATCCGTGGATCTCTGGACTCTCTTGAAGCCTACGTCGCCGAGCAAAACATCGACGAGATATTCTGCGCGCTCCCAGGCGATAACGTAGAAGCCATTACACAGACTCTCCGCATCGCAGAGACCCATGTGGCGCAGTATTACTATGTCCCCCAAGTCTCGCGCTATGTCAGCCGAAACTACGACATGTATGCCCTCGGCACAATACCGGTCATGTCAGTGCGCCACCAGCCATTGACACGACTCACAAACCGGATAGCCAAACGCGCATTCGACATAGCCGTATCGACGATCTTCCTTGTATTCTCTCCGCTGATATTCATACCCGTCGGGATAGCCATAAAGCTATCGTCGCCCGGACCCATATTCTTCAAACAGAAACGAACCGGATACCGCGGACGTGAATTCAACTGCTACAAATTCCGGACAATGCGCCCAAACGCCAACGCCGACACTCAGCAAGCGACCAAGAACGATCCCCGGAAAACGCGACTCGGCAACTTCCTGCGCCGCACATCAATCGACGAACTTCCTCAATTCATCAACGTGCTGCTCGGCAACATGTCGGTCGTCGGTCCCCGACCCCACATGCTCAAACACACCGAACAATACTCCGCGCTGATCGACAAATACATGGTGCGCCACTATATCAAACCCGGCATCACAGGATGGGCTCAGATCAACGGCTACCGCGGACAGACCGAAGAACTATGGCAGATGGAACGTCGAGTGGAATGCGACGTATGGTACATCGAGAACTGGTCAACAATGCTCGACCTCAAAATAATATTCCGAACCGTCTACAACGCCATCCACGGCGAAAAAAACGCATTCTGACCAAACCACTATCCTCTGACACAATCATCCTCATCCACAACCTATTACCATATTCCCGATTACAATCCACAAGAAATCCCGGAATAAAAAACGCTCACAAAACACAAAAAACCACCCACAGGACTTGCACAAATCAAACATTTCCCCTAACTTTGCATCGCAAAAGCCCAGGTGGCGGAATGGTAGACGCGCTCGTTTCAGGTGCGAGTGCTGCGAGGCGTGCAGGTTCGAGTCCTGTTCTGGGCACGAAATAAACCCCTTAACTCATTGAAGTTAAGGGGTTTATTGTTTCTCGGGTATAAACAGGGTATAAACAAACAACACTACCCCTCATTTTTGAGGGCTGTTGCCGCTCCTGTCGGTGTGGTCGGCTCGGCCTGTCGGGTTGAGGTGTCGGCCATCATTACCAAATCGGTAATTGAGCGGTAGAGGTGTCGGGCTTACTCGGGGCGGTCGGTGGCGTTGCCCTCATCGGGGCACTCGTTGTAATACCGTTGTTTTTTGAGCCTCACTATTTCCTCACGTTGTTTTACCGTGGTGTCGGTGAGGTTGGCAACCATCGTGATAAGGCGGTTAATCTGCTCATCTTTTTTGCCCAACAACCCATAATAAAATTGCTCGCTCTTTTGGTACATCTCGGCTTTTGATTGGGTGAGGTTGAGTTGTTGGGTGAGGCCGTTTAATTGCCGCTCCTGTGAGCCTACAAACTCAAAAATAGGGTCACAGGGGTTTGTGTCGCTGTGCTCGGCCATCCACTCGGTGAAATCATCCCACAAACCACGCTTACTAATGTAGAGGTAGGCAAATTCTTTGAGGTGGGTTGCTGTGTCGCGGTCTGCTCGCGCTCGGGTGAGCTGCTTTTTAAGCCGCGCCCATCGGTTGGGGCGGTGGCTCGGGTCGGTGTTGGGGTTCATTACTACAATGTTGAGGAATAAAAAAGCCCTTTGTTTAGGTGTCCTCGGTCATTGTAGTAACCGTGTGGGTGTTTCCACTTCCACCACCGTACAAAGGGCAAATAAGGTACTTACAACCGCTTTTGGCGGTCGCTACAATGTTTAGGGATAGCAAAGTTAATAATTTTTCCTGTCATTTTTGCCTCGGGGCTTTTTATTGGGTGTGAAAAAAGCGACTTTTCAAAGAAAAAGAGGCTCAACCGCTCGGGCTTGCCTCTCTTTGTCGGGATGCATTTGCATTACTCTTGCAGTGCATTTGCATTGCTTTTGCTCTTTTTATGCTGAAAAAGTTACTTTTATTACTTTGGGTTGTGTATTATAGTGATACACTCGGGGCGTTTACACTCTCACCTGTTTACACCCTCAACCCTGTAAACCATCGGGGCAACCTCGCCCCACGGCTTTATCTCGGCTCGGGTGAGTGGTCTTATTTTACCCCACGGCTTGGCGGTGAGTGTTGCCGCCTGTGTCAGTGGCTTAATTTTGAGCCGTGAGAGGTCGGCAATTTTACACCTCATCATCTCTCAACCCATAACGTTTTAACTCGGCTTTATACTCGCGCTCATTCAACACGTTCAAATCATCCCAGCCGCTCGCGCCGTGGGTGCATTGCTTTTTCAAAGCCTCTTTAATTCTCGTTTCACCTATCGCCACACCTGCCACACGTTCCAACAACCACATAGAGGCTTTTAGCCGCGTGTTCTCGTTGCCGTTGGTGAGTAAGTCGGTGAGGGTGTCAACCGCTCGGCTGTGTAAGCCAAACAGGGCGTTTTTCACCGCTTGTTGGTGGTCTTGGCATTGTTGGTTGTAGAAACATTGAAACGCTGTGTTAGCTTGCCATTCATACAGGGTTGAGCGGTTGAGGTTGAGTTGACGTGCCACGGCTGTAAGGTTTTCACCGCTCGCCAACATCATTGCCGCCTGTTCCTGTTGAGGCGTTAACCCTGTGAGGGGTGAAAGTGTCGGTTTTTGCTGTTTTTTGTCGCTTGCCATTGTAATGTAAATTTAATCGTTGTTGTTGGTGCTGTTGAGGTGGATTATTACCAAAACAGGAATTTGTGACGTGTTACTATACGCGCGTGTGCGTGTACGCGTGAGGGCAACAGCTTTTAGAGTGCAACAATTAGCGGTAGTACCTCACCGCCTCGGCAATCTTTTTATCGAGTTCACTTATTGCCTCGGTGGGGGCTGTTAGTCCATCTTTCACCTTACAGGCACTTTTAACGGCTTGTCTTAGGTCAAACGCTTGCTTGGCGGTCAAATCGCCTCGCTTTTGAGCCTCGTTAATGTGAGCAATCATTTCAACCTCACCGCCCACGCGCTCAACCATCGCCAACACACCCATAGTTTGCAAATCTCGTTTTGTTTTCATCGCTTGGAAATTTAGTGTTATATCGTTTACTTTCCTTATTGCTCGGTACGCCTCGCGCCATCGGTTCAACAGGGATATATAAAAGTCCTCATCATACAACATCGCGCCTGTAACCTGTGCCACGCCCAACAGGGAGGGCAACCGCGCCATATACCGTTGCTCATACCTCAACACGTTCACACCTCGGTAGAGGTCGGGTATTGCCTCGCGGTTGTCGCGCTGCTCGCGGTTCTTGTCATAGAAACACAATCGCTCGGCTTGGCTGTGTCGGTGGTAATACAGGCTATTGGGTTGTTGCAGTCGTTGGGCATAGTTCAACACACCCAAATGATTGAAATAATTTACACACGGTTGTTTTACAGGGATAGACAAACCGACATCAAGGCGTGTTATTATCGCTCTTTCCATCGGCAAATGTAGGGTATCGCTCAACTGCTCAATAGCTCGTTGGGTGTCGGCTCGCCCCATTGCTTGGTAATTATCGCCCAACATCCATTTGCAGAGTGAGCCGCCTTTTACTCTCACTTGGTAAGGGCTTATTGATACGCTCAAATTGTCAATATGCCCTGTAACAACAGATGTGCCGCTGAAATCGTGAAACGCCACACCCTCGGGGTTGAGGTAAGGTGCAATCTCGTTAATGAAATCCACCCCCTCAACCTCGGCTCGCGTTACTTTCATTTCTACCGTGTCATACATCGGCTCATTACTGAATTGGTAATAATTCTTGTCTTACTATACGCGCGTGAGGGCTTCACACGGTCGGGGCGTTGGTCGGCTTGGCCTGTTGTCTTAAACACTCCATTTCATCGGCCAACTCGCCATCAACAAAGAGTGCAAACAGCCCTTTGGCGTGATTTTTCAACCCTCGGGCAACAAATATTTCTATTTGTCGGTAATCCTCGCTGAATAGGAATAACAGCGCGTCACCTGTGCCCACGGTATCGCCATAGCCCAACAAAGGGTTGTCAAGGTCGGGAGTAAAAACGCTGCTTATGCTTGTAGTGTCGGTTATCACCCTGTCGGCTTTCCTTTGGGCGTTGGCTGTAAACGTGTCGGGAGTGCCGCCATAGTAAAACTTAAATCGCTTGTCACGGCCTCGGGCTGCTCGTTCCTCAAAGGGTTCATAACCGCCTGTTGAGGTCACACAATCAAACCTCAACTTTGATTTACAAGTGGGCAATTTCACCATCTTGTAGTAGTCGGTAAGTTTCATATTGCACCCCCTTTCATTGCATAGCGGTTTGCACGGTCGGCAATCTCGGTGGCGGTGACACATCGGTTTTGCTGTAACCACGCCTCTAACTCGGTACGGTTGAAGTAACACATTTTGCCCATCGGCTTATAGTGGGGTATCTCGCCCCTCATCGTGAGTTTGTACAGGTAGCTTTTAGATATGCCCATATAACGTGCCGCCTCATCGCTCGTTAATACCTCTTTGGTGCAAAACAGGGTGTTGGCCGCTATAAGGTCGGCAACCTCTTGTAATTGTTCTTTGCTCATTGTCGGTGAGTTTAAGATTTATAAAGAGGCTCGGGGTGTGGGCACGTCTGCCGCCCTTTGCCTGTGTTAACTTTGTTCTCGCGCTGAAAACATTGGCAAAGGTAGAGGGTAAAAGAAACAAAACGCCCCAATATCATAGTTACATCACCGTGATATTGGGGCTTGTGGGATTGTGTTTTAACTACTTACAAAGGCGGTCTATTTCATCATAGCCCGTTGGCTCGTTTTGCTGTTTATTTTTCACCTTAGAGGTGGCGTTTTTAGCGGTTCTTATTTGTCGGTCGGTCAGAGTGAAAGCGCGTTGAAATATATCCCACGGTAAGCGGTCGTTGTCGTGTCGTATCTCCAATTTATCGCTCACTTTCCAAACCATATAACCAAACAGGGCGTTTGTGCCTGTCCATTGATACACCGCGCCATCACGCTTGCAGTAATTCAGTTTCACCAACTCATCAAAAATCTTTTTTGCCTCGGGCGTGTCAAATTCACTTGGTAAACCCATTGTTGGTGCATTTGTAAGCGTTGCCCCATCCTCGGGGGCGTTGTCGGTGGGGCGTGGCAATAACTCGCCTGTATTGCTGTTTCTGCATACACCCTCAACGCTATTCACATAGTAAGTGCAATTCTCTATATCCTCATTTGACACACCCCATATCGTTGAGAGTGCATAATTGTGGATTTTCCATAAACAACGCCTAATCAACAATAAAGCCATCCCCATAGGGTCGCGGCGAGTGCCCATAAACCTATATAGTATTGCACGATTGATTTTACAACAATCAATCATTACTTTTTCATCGTTGTTGGCTCTTATGTATGCCAAAATTTCCTCGGCATACTCACCCAATTTTACATCATCGGGCATAAAATCGGGTTGGCTGTCGTTTTCATAGCACAATTTCAAATCATCGGCCAACATCTCAATACGATTGAGTTTTACATATATTTCCTCGCGTGTCATTTGTTCGCTTTATATGTGTTCGGGTTGAGGTACTTATAATTCTAACTCGGGGAGGCTGTTTATTGCCTCGGCTTTTAGGCTGTCAACGGCTCGGGTGTATTTCTCGGTGTGTTTTAGGCCGCTGTGCCCCAACAGGCTTGCAACGGTCTTTATATTTGCACCGTTGTTGAGTATGTTTACAGCAAAAGAGTGTCGGGCACAATGCCACGTTATATGTTTTTCAATCCCTGCTCGGGCTGTCCAATGCCTCAACGCTTTCAAGCACATATTGTGTGAGGGCAAAGGAAATATAACCTCATCGCGGTTGCCCTCGCCTATCAATTTCAACAACCCATCATTGAGTGGTATTACAACGCTGCTCGCGCTGCTGTGTCCTTTGGTCTTGGCTTGTTCAAATTTCAACAGGCGGTTGGCATAGTCCACGTTTGCAAATGTGAGGTCTTTAACATCACACCACCTCAACCCACAATAGAGGCAAAAGATAAAAGCGCGTCTAATATTGACGCTCTCACCGTGATAGTGGGTACTTATTAGGCACTTAATCTCATCCATACTCAACACGTCTTTTTTGAGTGAGCCGTTATCAATCTTAATCACAACGCCATTACAGGGGTTTTTCCTCATCACATCTTTTTCAACAGCCGCTTTAATGATTTTTTTAAAACGTGCATAGAGGGTGTGTGCGCCCTCGCCTACAAAGCGGTGTTGCAGATACTCTGTAAAAGCCACAATCATATCTTTGCTAATCTGCTCGGGCTTTACTCTCTTGGAAAATTTGCTATACTCGGGTGTGGCGTTGAGGAAATCAATAAAGCAATCGTGAGCGCGTTTAATGTGGCGTTTATCGCCCTTTGTGTATGCCTCATAATAAGCCCACATCCAATCAAGGAAATTTATATCTTTATCCTTTTTCAGTCGGTAGCCCTCAACATCATTCAAAAGCTGTTGCCCTCGCTCAAACCGTATCTTTTTAGCGAGTTCCAATGTTTCTTTGTTCTGCTGTCGCTCTATCGGGGTTCTCGGGGCTTGCCATAGATAGAGGCTCAAATACTCGCGTTTGTTGTTCACACGCTTATACTCGCGGCCTGTCTTACTGCTCACCGCCATATCATAGCCCAAATAGAAATCCAAAAACAGGCTCTCGCGGCCATCGCTCAACACCTTTGCCCCCAACTTTGGATTGTCGGTGCTGTCGGTGCTGATTATATAAGTATTGTCGGCTCGGTAATTCTTTTTGAGTGCCATTTTCTTTTGCTCTTTGTTTCCTTTGCTTGCAAAGATAGCAATTATTTTTCACTCGGGTATAAACAGGGTATAAACTTTTAGCAAAAAAAGGGCTTATTTTTGTAGTCAAGAGAAAATAACAAAACACTAACATGCTGATTTATTGGGTTGTTAATTTCTCTTGTTTTCCTTTGAAAACTCGGGTTTGTGCCTGTTCTGGGCACAGATTAATCCCGTAACTCATTTAAAATCAAGAGTTGCGGGATTTCTCTTTTATTTTTGTCTACCATTTGTCTACCAAAATCTTTGGCGCATAATAAAAAAGGGCGCATAGTAAAAAAGCTGTGTTTAGGCATAGAGATTGCAGAGGCGGAATATGAAGAATTTCGTATCATTCACACCATGCAGTTTAGCCCGGAACGCGGCTCATAGTAAAAAAGTCAGCGATTCGACCCAGCTGAACCACCGCAAACCCAACTGAATAAACCTAACTTGAATTTATCAACTTTCTTTAATACACACGTAGCAGTAGCATTACCTCTCACTCCTGGACTCCACCTCCTCGACCTCCCTATCCATAGGCAGCACAAGCCATCACAACAAGGCAACAGCAACGTTATTCCACTTGCCAGCCCTTTTCTCATTGGCAATTTTTCTTTTCAGTGGTCTATATCTAAGTTTGGTTTAACTCGGGTATATCCTTCCCGACTTAAACCAAACCATGACCTTGTTTCTTTTCAAGAGTCATTTCTTGTCAGTTGTGATTTAGCGTATTCAAGGTAACTCATGATTTGGGTACACTCTACGCCTTGCATATATTCGTCCATCAATTCCCAGTTTATTTCATCTCCATCATCAACGGGGAGCATTATTTTCATGGATTTGATTCGATTGCCGTTAATAGAATAGCCGTGCCCAAACATATCACCTTGGTTAGTTATACACCGGGAAATGAAAAGCATTTGATGGCGTGTCATTTTCCTTCGGGGAGAAAGGGCACCAACATGGCTATCAAGCGCCATCTTGGACGGTTGATAGTAAGCTATACCAGCACCCCCGTCACCATCCAAATTTAGCGTTATGATATTTCCCTCAAATAGTTCCTTATTGTTTGGCGTGATGAATCCCTTATATCCATTTTCTACTTTACGAGCTGACACAAGAGGTATATACCCATCACAAAGCGAGGACATGTGGTTTTGGTTTCCTTTTGTGAAGTGAAATAAAGATTTAAGAGAAATCGGCTTCCATTTTACCCCCCCCCTAATTTACATTTATTAACATTTATGCGATTCTTGAAAATCTCAATTGTTGTTTCAAGCATTTGCGTTTCAAGTTTACGCATAAACATTTCCATGAAATGCCAATCAGGATTGCCAGAAGAGTCAACGGGCAAAAGGATTGTTTGCCGTAACATTCTTTGCTCGTTAAATTTGTATCCATATTCATACTTGCACTTTTGTTGCAAGATGATTGTCTTAAGAAATAGCATTACATATTTAGAATCAACACCACTCTTAAGATGTAATCTCTTCACATCATCAGAGAATATACACTCATACGGATGGAAGAATGTTTCACACACGCTCCCATTATAATTTACGCCGAGCACATTGGAATCAAGACTCTCGTTGGTATTACTTACCCATGCAGTAACCCCGTTATTGGAGTCAGAAGCGCCAATAAATGGACGTGAGCCATCCGTCATGTCACTTTTTGTCAAGCGCTTACCCGGTAGTATTGTGAATATTTCGGATAAAGGGAATGGTTTCCAATTCGGATGTATCGAATTACCCCCCCCGATATTTCGTTGTGTATCAGACGAATACATAGTTTGTCAATGATTGGTTTTAATAGTTTTTGTTCTTTTTCCCGCATAAAAGTTTCCATGAATTCCCAGTCAGGTTCAGAATTACTATTTACGGGTAATAATATTCGCTGTCGTTTAAGACGACCCGTACCCATTTTGTACCCATATCCATACTTCTCCCGTTGCATAGTAATGCACCACGAAAGAAATAATGCTACATACTTATTATTAATCTTAGGGCGCAACTTTCTTGTATCGTTTCCGTATAGGGCTGCGTATGGATGATAGAAACAATAGCCTACAGAGCCATTTCTATTAACAGATAAACAATTTCGCTCTAATGTTTCATTACTATTTCCGACAAAATAACCAATTCCATTATTGTTAGCTGTCGCCGTAACATAAGGAATGAAGCCTTCTTTTCGCTCACGTTCGTATATATCTTTACCAGATACTATTTCAGCAACATCTTCAATGAAAAATGGTTGCCATTCATGTCTTTTATAGTCCATCATAAAGATTCCTCCCTCCTAAGTTCTTCAAATAAGTATCCACGTCCATGAGTAAGCATATTGAATTCAAATGTCAGATAATCGGCCATTGTCTTTTCAAAGTCTTCTTCAGAAGGAATTTCATCGTTGAAATAGTAAAATGAATGCAACCATTCGTCGTCAGCCTCAACAGTACTGCGGACTATGAAAGAATTTGGTGCAGATTTACCTTGAAACCAACAATCAAGAAGATGTTTTCGTAACTCTTCTGCTTTAGGGGTAGGCATCAGTCCGATGTGCGCAAAGACTTCATAGCCATCATTCTTAAAGTCAACAAATTTACTTAGTTTGTTTGCCGGATGAGGCTGATGAGCTGTGAACACAGCAATAACAGGATTCGTACCTACATTGTAAAATGTACTGGTGTTTAGCGTAATTACACCTTCTAAAGTATGATTAGCTAAAATGTACTGTTTATCCGCCTTATCTTCTTTTGTCTTCCCAACCATTGTGCTTTGAGGAACGATTACGACACATCTTCCCCCATCGGCTAACGAGTCGAGGAGATGACAAATAAACTTTAATTCCGTAAGATGTGCATTTGTTTTATTTTTTCCCTGAGAGTAAGGAGGATTCATTAACCCTACGGTATAATTATTCTGTCGTAGAAGTTCTGCATCACGTTTCAAGAAGTCTTTGCAGATTAACTTACTTTGGCCGTCACCACGCACTACCATATTTGTGGTGGCAATTGCAAACATTTTATCGTTCAGCTCTATGCCATGCAGATTGTTTCGTTTTATATATGCTTTTTCTTCTTCATTTGATACAGAAGAAAGCATCTCATGCATTGCAGCAATTAAGAAACCACCAGTTCCGCAGCATGGATCAAGGACTTTATCAGATGGCTTGATTTCTGCCAATTTTACGAATAATTCGGTTATATGCTTTGGAGTCAGCACAATCCCTAACGTTTGACCATCGCCGCCACTATACTTGATAAATTCTCCATAAAAACGTCCTAACACATCTTCTGGAGAATTGTTACATATTGCAGTCAGTATCTGAGAATGAAGATATTCGGCATAATATCTTAAAGGCGACTTCCCTAATCGCGCATCAATTTCAGAAAGATTTGGTTTATCTACTATAAATCTGAATTTATTGATTACCATCTCCTTCTTTGTTTCAGGCAGCACTTCAACTCGCGTCATATGCGTACATAAAGCCGCGAATATTTTCTTTCCATCTGTTTCTACCTTGTCACCAGTAAGATTTTCTGTTGAAAAATTATTGTATTTTTCTTCTTGTAGCGCAAGTAAAATAGCGGAAACTACAAGTGGCTTTTCATCATCTCCAAGCTGTCCATAGTTTCTTAAGTCTTCATGAAGTTTTTGTGCCCGCCCTAATATTTCTCTTAGTTCAACCTTTTCAATTGGTTCTTTTCCACATACAACCTCTTCATAATAACGGCTAATATTTTCCGATGAGAAAGAAGCAAAGTCCTTAACTTTTGGTAAAAGCCTATAATGGGTAGGACTAACAAATATTGGACGAATGGTCATTCGTTTACTATCCGTACCAGAGCAACCAAACGCAAATACTTTCTTGAAATTAGTATGCTCAATTATATGAAGAGCATAATGTAACGCTCCATTTTCAGCGTAATCTGTAACGCTTTTTAAGTCCATCAACAGAGTCTCCTTATCAGATTCGTTGATGTATTTAACTTGATTTGTTGCAGATGCCTTGTCCTCGATAACTATGATAAAGTCTCCAGACTGACCAACAAATTCTGGAAAGCCAACCTTTCCAGTCCCTCGTTTAGATGCTGATTGGAGTGCTACCTGAATTTCATGTATGGCACACCCCTCAGCTTGACACTCAATACCAGCCGCGTCAAGAAGTTTTTTTATTATGAAATCCGTTTCTTTCTCTTTTGCCATCACAAAAAAACGAAAATTCCCTTCTGGCATCTGAAGGCCGACCAAAGCCTGTAACGAACCATAAGGGAATTTTCAAATATGAATATACTCACTACAATGAGCATTATTCTTCTTTATGTATGGAGGTCGTTTTCAGAATGTATTACATTCGCGGTGTAAAATTACTAAAAATTTTGCAGACTACAATGATGATATGCTGCGTAACATATCATCATTGGCGATATTTAGCGCAAAAAAAGCCGCCGAGAGATGGGACTCTCGACGGCTTGGGATTAGTGGTGCATTTTGGGGCCTTTGCGCGGCTGGGCTTTGAGGTTGCGGTGAACATTAATATCTACGCTAACGCATACCGGCTATGCCGACCAATGCTTCAATCTCACTCGCGAACGCTGTTTTTGCTGTTCCTTGAACTTGCGTTTGGCTTCTTCGTCGCCATAGGTCAAAGTATATTTTTGAGAAAAGAGTGCAAAGTAATGTTTTATGAGATTGGGATGCAGGGGCGAAATCGCGTATTATAACTTATATTATATGATATGGGCGCGATAGTGGCACATGCGTGCTGTAACTTTGCAGTAGAAATCAAACGATTAATACAAATAAGTTATGGCAACAATTCTTTCCTCCGACGAAATTTTCGCAACCGTGAGCCAGCGCGGACGTGTGATGTCGAGCCTCCGCCTCAGCGGCATTACCTCTCTCGCCGATATTCTCCGTGCGATCGGCAATGAAATCCGCGGACTGGCCACCATTGAGCTGCGCAACAGCACTCAGGGCTGGCAACGCCGCCACACGATCATGTTCGCCGCCTGATCACGTCCCCAACGGACAGACAACCTACGGGTTGAGCAGATCGGGGTTAAAGAATGCCTCGATAGCCCGTGCCTGCTCCAATGCCTGCACGGCCGGACTATCAGGATCCAACGCGGCTGCCGCGGCATAATCCGATGTCGCCCGAGAGCGGTTACCCAGCCGCCAATATGCTTTTCCCCTCAGGAACAACGCCTGCGGATCATCCGGTTCCACAGCCAATACGTTGTCAAGCAAAACCAAAGCCTCGCCGGGCTTGTTTTCATCTAAAAGGGCTTGAATATCCTGATATTCCATAACTTTATCATCTGTTTAAGTCCTGCAAATTTAAAACAAAAATCAGCATGCACCGCATCCTTTCACATCTTTTCGCATGGCTTGTGGCCGTTTCTGCTTTTGCCGCCGATCCAACTGCCACGGCATACTCTTTTTCCGATTGTCAGGGCAGCGCCAAGCCTTACCCGGTTCCGACTCGCGCAATAGAAGTCCCCGACTCGCTCACCCCCGTGATGATCAACCATGTGGGACGCCATGGAGCGCGGTTTGCCGCCAGTCCATCCCATATCTCCCGTCTGCGCAAAGCCCTTGAAGATGCGACCCGTCGCGGCACGATAACTCCACTCGGAAAAAGACTGACCGAAACAGTAGTTACAATCGAAAACGCCACTGCCTCACGATGGGGACAACTCGATTCACTCGGTGCCGCCGAACAGCGAGGCATCGCCGCACGCATGTATGCCTCCTTCCCGGAACTTTTCGCCGGCAAGAGCGTCAATGCCATCAGCTCCTATGTCCCACGATGCGTGATGAGCATGTACGAATTCACCCATCAGCTCGCGCAGCTCGACAAAAAAATCGAGCTGACCGACGCCTCCGGCCGACGCTTCTCCACTCTGATGCGATTTTTCTCCGACAACCCCGACTATAAGACCTTCGTCAAATCCGAGCAAGCCGAAACAGAGATCAAGCAATTCACCGACTCACGCATCCCAATGTCGCCCCTGCGTCGCGTATTAGGCAAAAGCTATCCCCTGTCAGCCGATTCCGCCGAGATCGCCATGGCCGAATATTCCGTTCTCGCCGGCATGGAAGCCATCGGGCTCACCTCTCAGGCAAGCGACTATTTCTCTCTTCAGGAATTCAACACACTATGGTCCATCTTCAACCTCCGGCAATATATCGACCGGACGGCAACCACGCTGTCGACCGTTCCTGCCGACATTGCCTCACCGCTGCTCACCGACCTGATCGAGACCACCGACGCATTCATACGCGATCCACAGGGCAAACCGACGGTCAACCTACGCTTCGGCCATGCCGAGACGCTGATGCCTCTGCTCTCACTGATGAAAATTCCCGGATGCAGCTACCTGACACGCCATTTCGACACCGTGGCACTCCACTGGCGCGACTTCGACATAGTACCCATGGCCGCAAATCTGCAAATGATCCTCTTCCGATCCGACACCGGAACCTACTACGTCCGCGTCGATCTCAACGAACGCCCCGTCAAGCCAATCCCCGGATCAGACTTGATCTACGTTCCGTGGAACGCCTACCGCCAACAGCTCATCTTCTGCCTCCCATGATCCCGGTCAGGAATCAACCTTCAGCTCCCGTGCGGCATGCAGTCCCGGACGGTTGTGAAGAGTCAGCGACGCCGCCAGCGAATACACCTCACTCCGATAAATGACATGATAGCGCTCATGGCCTAAAAAATCGAGCGTAAACACGGCCGCATCAACCGGATTACCCATTCCCCGGCCCTTAGCCACACGCTCCTCTATCCGCACGTCAAAGCCTATCACCGTTATGGCCAGGCTGACAGCATCCGCGTCCGTAAGCCCGGTCAATCCACGTCGGAGCAGCAACACGTTGCCCGACTCATCGCAATCAAAATCCACCGCCGGTTCATCCGCCGACCCATTTTCCGACAGCGAACACAGCCTGCCTCCGAGCAGATGCTCGATAGCCTCTCCACGCGACGCCGGCTTGACACACACCGCCACCACCGCCGCCGCTGCAACAGCCAGCAGAACATAAATCTCAACCTGAGAAAGGACAAAAAGCGCAATCATGAGTGCAAAAATATCAAAATTAATCCGCAAAAACATTCCCCATCCGTTCTTTTTACGTAATTTTGCAGCATTATAACACCTTATACCGATTGAAAAATGAATGTAGTTGACCGTTTCCTCCAATATGTCAAGTTCGACACTCAGAGCGACGAACTGACCAACATGACCCCATCGACACCCGGACAGATGATCTTCGCGCAACACCTCGAAAACGAGCTCCGCGAACTTGGTCTCGACGACATATCTCTCGACGACAACGGCTATCTCATGGCCACACTCCCGGCCAACACGGATAAGGCCGGAATTCCAACCGTTGGATTCATAGCCCATCTCGACACATCGCCAGATCTTACCGGACGCCACGTATCGCCGCGAATCGTTGAAAACTACGCCGGTGGCGACATAACCCTCAACGCCGAGAAAGGCATAGTCCTATCCCCATCCGAATTCCCCGAGCTCAACAACTACATAGGCCAGTCACTCATCGTTACCGACGGCAACACCCTCCTCGGAGCCGACGACAAAGCCGGCATCGCTGAAATAATCACGGCCATAGCCTATCTCAAGGAGCATCCCGAGATCAAGCACGGCCCCATCCGCATCGCATTCAATCCCGACGAAGAAATCGGTCAGGGAGCCCATAAATTTGACGTGAAACGCTTCGGTGCCGACTGGGCCTACACCATGGATGGCGGAGAGATCGGCGAACTCGAGTACGAAAACTTCAACGCCGCCGTAGCTAAGGTGACATTCACCGGACGCAACGTCCACCCCGGATATGCAAAACACAAGATGATCAACTCAATCCGCATAGCCAACCAGTTCGCCATCATGCTTCCGCGCTGGGAGACACCCGAACACACCGAAGGCTACGAAGGATTCTACCACCTCATCTCCATCGAAGGCACGGTTGAGAAAACCGTCCTGACATACATTATCCGCGACCACGACCGCGACCGCTTCGAACGCCGCAAGAAAGAATTCGAGCACCTCACACGCAAGATCAACAAAGAATTCCCCGGTGTCGCATCGCTGGAGATCAAGGATCAGTACTACAACATGCGCGAGAAGATCGAACCCCTCAGCCACATCATCGACATTGCCATCCAGGCTATGAAAAACGCCGATGTGACCCCCAAAGTCGTTCCCATCCGCGGCGGCACCGACGGCGCACAGCTATCATTCATGGGACTCCCCTGCCCCAACATCTTCGCCGGAGGTCTCAACTTCCATGGCCGCTATGAATTCGTACCCATCCCATCCATGGAAAAAGCTACCGACGTAATTGTAGAAATAGCCCGACTCGTAGCCGAGCGCTGATGCCCACACTCATTGTCATAACGGGCCCCACGGGCTCCGGAAAAACAGATCTCGCAATCGATGTCGCCACGCGCCTCGGTTGCGAGATCATATCTGCCGACTCCCGTCAGCTCTACCGCAGTCTGCCGATAGGCACAGCAGCCCCCACACCCGACCAGCTTGCCGCCGTCCGCCACCACTTCGTCGCCACGCTCGATCTCGACCAATACTACAGCGCGGCCCAGTTTGAAGAAGACGTCATGCAGCTCCTGCCCCGGCTCTGGACTAAAAGCGATTACGCCGTCATGTGCGGAGGCTCGATGATGTATGTCGACGCCGTGACACGCGGCATCGACCTGCTCCCCACCATCACCCCCGAAATCCGGGAATATGCCGCCTCACTCTACAGCCAACATGGCATAGAGCGCATCCGTCAGGAACTTTTGAGACTCGACCCCGACTACTATCAGCAAGTCGACCTCAACAACCACAAACGCCTTGTCCACGCCGTAGAGATCTCCCTGCAGGCCGGCGTACCCTATTCATCGCTCCGCACCGGAACCGTCAAGCAGCGTCCATTCCGGATCATCAAAGCTGCAATCGACTATCCTCGCAATGAACTCTTCGACCGCATCAACCGCCGCGTCGACAGAATGATAGCCGACGGACTTGAACAAGAGGCACGGTCAGTCTATTACCTGCGCCATCTCAATTCCCTCAACACCGTGGGCTACAAAGAGATGTTCGCCTATTTCGACGGAACAATGGATCTCCCCACCGCCGTTGCACGCATCCAGAAAAACACACGCGTCTACGCAAAGAAACAGCTCACATGGCTCCGCCGGCTTGACGACACAACCATGCTTCAACCCTCGCAAGCCACCGCCACCGGTATCTTATCCATGCTCTGACCGCCAGCGCACGTAACTACGGATTTTTTTTGTCCGTCACGCTTTTTTTCTGTAGCTTTGCCATATAAAAACATAATACCCGATTTCCATGCAAAGACCACTAATAGAATGCGTCCCAAACTTCAGCGAAGGGCGCGACAGGAATGTTATAAAAGCAATCACCGACGCCATTGAATCAGTAGAAGGTATCCGTCTGCTCGATGTCGATCCGGGCGAAGCCACCAACCGCACCGTCGTCACATTCGTCGGTGAACCGGAAGCCGTGATGGAAGCCGCCTTCCGCGGAGTGAAGAAAGCCGCCGAGCTAATCGACATGTCGCGCCACCATGGCGCACACCCACGCATGGGAGCCACCGACGTACTTCCGTTGATCCCCGTCCGCGACATAACGCTTGAACAATGCGCTGAACTTGCCCGTCAGCTCGGGAAGCGAATCGCATCCGAGCTTTCCATCCCTGTCTACGCCTACGAAGCATCCGCTTTCACCCCCGAACGCAAGAACCTTGCCGTTTGCCGCCGCGGTGAATACGAAGCCCTTCCGGAGCGCGTAAACTCCGACAACGACGCCCCCGACTTCGGCCGGCAGCCCTTCTCCGAAGCCGTAGCCCGGACAGGAGCGACAGCCGTAGGCGCACGCGACTTCCTCATCGCGGTCAACTTCAACCTCAACACCACTTCCACACGACGTGCCAACGCAATAGCATTCGATGTCCGCGAGAAAGGACGCCCCAAACGCGAGGGTGGCAAGCCCAACGGAAAACCGATGAAAGACGCCGACGGAAATGTCATCATGCTCCCGGGAACACTGAAAGGCACAAAGGCCATCGGATGGTTCATCGACGAATATGGCATAGCCCAGGTCTCCATGAACATAACAGACATCGCCGCCACTCCTCTGCATGTAGCATTTGATGAAGTGTGCCGTGCCGCCGCTGCGCGTGGAATCCGCGTGACAGGAACAGAGATCGTCGGTCTCGTACCGAAACGCACTCTGATCGATGCCGGACGCTACTTCCTCCATAAACAGCAACGCTCGTCAGGCATAGCCGAAAGCGAGATCATACGCATGGCTGTCAAATCCATGGGGCTCGATGAACTTGCCCCGTTCCGTCCCGAAGAAAAAATCATCGAAATGATGATCGAGGACTCATCGGCAAAGAAATTGACCGACCTCACATGTACCGGATTCGCACTTGAAACCGCATCGGAAAGTCCGGCTCCCGGCGGCGGTTCCATCTCAGCCTATATGGGAGCTCTCGCGGCTGCCCTCGGCACTATGGTAGCCAACCTCTCCGCCCACAAAGCCGGATGGGACGACCGCTGGGAAGAATTCTCCAACTATGCCGACGGCGGTCAGCTGCTGCTGACACACCTTCTCGACCTCGTCGATGAGGACACCGAGGCATTCAACCGTGTCATGGCAGCGATACAGATGCCAAAATCCACCGAAGAGGAACGTGCCGCACGTGCCGAGGCCATGGAAGCTGCCACACTATATGCTACACAAGTACCACTGCGGACAATGGAAGCGGCTATCGACGTTTTCCCCCTTGTTGAAGCCATGGCCTCAACAGGCAATCCGGCTTCAGTCAGCGATGCAGGCGTAGGTGCGCTTGCAGCCCGTGCCGCAGTCCATGGCGCCGCTCTCAATGTCCGTATCAATGCAGCCGGTCTTACCGACCGCGCGACAGCGGAATCCCTTGTGGCCCGGGCAGCCGAACTGACACAGCGCGCCGACACGCTCGAACAGAAAGTGCTTGAAATCGTAAACTCAAAAATCTAATCTCCAATAGACGACATTTATGACCACGTCCGATATATCAGCCGCCATCATCGCCGGCATTCCCGACACACTCCCGGAGCATCCCGGATATGACACAACCGTAAACCATGCACCGCGACGCAAGGACATACTGACCCCCGAGCAGAAAAAGCTGGCATTGAAAAACGCTCTGCGCTATTTTCCCCAGCATCTGCACGCCGAACTCGCGCCAGAATTTCTCCGCGAGCTTCAGGACTACGGACGCATCTACATGTACCGCTTCCGCCCAACCTACCCTATGTATGCACGTCCGATCGACAGCTATCCGGCACGTTCACGTAAGGCTGCGGCGATCATGATGATGATCCAGAACAATCTTGATCCGCGTGTGGCTCAGCACCCCCACGAACTCATCACCTACGGCGGAAATGGAGCCGTGTTCCAGAACTGGGCGCAGTATCTGTTGACAATGAAATACCTATCCGAAATGACCGATTCGCAGACACTCGTCATGTATTCCGGCCATCCACTCGGGCTCTTCCCCTCCCACCCCGGCGCACCAAGAGTCATTGTGACCAACGGAATGGTGATACCCAACTACTCCAAACCCGACGACTGGGAACGCTTCAATGCACTCGGAGTGTCGCAATACGGACAGATGACTGCCGGATCCTACATGTATATCGGACCGCAAGGCATTGTCCATGGCACAACAATAACCGTACTCAACGCCGGACGCAAACGTCTGCCGGCAGGACAGACATCCCTTGGCGGAATGCTGTTCGTGACAGCAGGTCTTGGCGGAATGTCAGGCGCACAGCCTAAAGCCGGCAACATTGCCGGAGTGGTCAGCGTGACAGCCGAAATCAATCCCCAGGCCGTGGCAAAGCGCAAGGAGCAGGGCTGGGTCGACGAAGTGTTCACCGAACTCGATCCGCTGATCAGACGTATTGCCGAAGCGCGCGAGGCCAAAGAGGCCGTATCGCTTGCCTATCAGGGCAACGTGGTCGATCTCTGGGAGCGTCTGGCCGCCGACGGTATCAAAGTGGATCTCGGATCCGACCAGACCTCGCTACATAATCCTTGGGCCGGAGGTTACTACCCGGCAGGCATCGATTTCGAGACAGCAAAACGCCTTATGGCCGACGATCCGGAAAAATTCCGGTCACTTGTTCAGGAATCGCTCCGTCGCCAGGTCAATGCCATCAACCGTCTTGCCGAAAACGGCATGTATTTCTTTGACTACGGCAACGCATTCCTGCTCGAATCATCTCGTGCCGGTGCCGACATAACACTCCCGGACGGACGCTTCCGCTACCCCTCCTACGTACAGGACATCATGGGACCCGGATTCTTCGACTATGGCTTCGGCCCATTCCGCTGGGTCTGCACATCCGGCGATCCGGCCGACCTGAAACGCACCGATGAGATCGCAGCTCAGGTTCTGGAAGAAATTCTGCGTGAAGCGCCGGAAGAGATCCACGGACAGCTGCTCGACAACATTCACTGGATCAAAGAAGCCGGAGCCAACAATCTTGTTGTCGGCTCTCAGGCACGCATCCTGTATGCCGACTGTGAAGGGCGCACACGTATTGCCCGTGCATTCAACGATGCCATAGCCCGTGGCGAGATCTCCGCGCCCATTGTACTCGGACGCGACCACCACGACGTTTCCGGCACCGACTCACCCTACCGCGAGACTTCGAACATCTACGACGGATCGCAGTTCACAGCCGATATGGCCGTCCACAACGTGATCGGCGACAGCTTCCGAGGGGCAACATGGGTTTCCATCCACAACGGAGGCGGAGTAGGCTGGGGCGAAGTGATCAACGGAGGTTTCGGCATGGTTATCGACGGATCGGCCGACTCCGCACGTAATATCGACGAAATGCTCCTGTGGGATGTCAACAACGGCATTGCACGCCGGAGCTGGGCACGCAATCCCGGAGCCATGTCGGCCATTCGCCGCGAGATGAAGCGCACTCCCGGTCTTTGCGTCACCATGCCCTCCCTCGCCGACGACTCTCTAATTGACTCTTTATTCTGAATACCAACATAATCATTCCTAATTTATGGTACACCATATCAGCCCGGCGCGGCTCACGATCGACCGTGTCGGGGAAATTCTTGAGAAGAAAATGACTCTCGCCCTGAGCGAGGAATCCATCAACCTGATCACACGTTGCCGCGAATATCTCGACAACAAGATCGAGACCTGCACAGAACCGATCTATGGAATCACCACAGGCTTCGGTTCGCTCTGCAACATCTCCATCGGCCCCGACGATCTGGCCACCCTTCAGGAAAACCTTGTCAAATCACACTCTTGTGGTTGCGGCGAGACCGTTGATCCGCAGATTGTCCGGCTTATGCTTCTGCTGAAAATCGAATCGCTTGCATTTGGAAATTCCGGAGTCCAGCTTTCTACCGTCCAACGGCTCGTCGATCTGTTCAACGCCGATATAATACCTGTGGTCTATTCTCAAGGATCGCTCGGCGCATCCGGCGACCTTGCTCCATTGGCAAACATGTGTCTCCCGTTGCTCGGACTCGGTGAAGTTTACCATAAAGGGATCCGCCGTCCGGCATCGGAAATCATGGACGAAATGGGATGGCAACCCGTACGCTTTGCAGCCAAGGAAGGCCTCGCGCTTTTGAATGGCACCCAATTCATGTCGGCCCATGCTGTGTTCGCCATTCTACGTGCACGTCGTCTCAGCCGTCTGGCCGACAAGATCGGAGCGCTTTCGCTCGACGTGTTCGATGGTCGCATAGAGCCGTTCGGCGACGAAGTCAACGCCGTTCGCCCCCATCCGGGACAGCTGGAGACCGCCCGTGCCGTCCGCGCTCACCTCAAGGGCAGCGAAATGATCCGCGGCCATAAAGTCCATGTGCAGGATCCCTACTCTTTCCGCTGCATGCCTCAGGTGCATGGCGCGTTCAAGGACACCCTCGCCTACGTGGGACAGGTGATCGAGACCGAAATCAACAGCCCCACCGACAACCCCACTATCTTCCCGGAAGAGGACATCATAGTGTCCGCCGGAAACTTCCATGGCGAACCCATAGCACTGCCAATGGATTTCCTGACACTCGCGCTTGCCGAACTTTCGAATATATCCGAACGCCGCATCTATAAACTGATCTCCGGATCGAGAGGCCTACCATCATTCCTTGTTGCAAAACCGGGACTCAACAGCGGATTCATGATTCCGCAGTATGCCGCCGCATCGATCGTGAATCAGTCGAAATCACTTTGCTGGCCCACAAGTTGCGACTCCATTCCCTCGTCGCAAGGACAGGAGGATCATGTTTCAATGGGCGGTAACTCTGCCACCAAGCTCTGCCGTGTAGCCGACAACACCGAAAGGGTTCTTGCCATCGAGCTATTCAATGCAATGCAGGCTCTCGACCTCCGCCGTCCGGCTACAACATCACCCGAACTTGAAGCCTGGCACGAAGCCTACCGCGCCTATGTGCCTTTCATCGTCAACGACACCGTAATGTCGCCTCTGATCCAGCGATCTGTTGAATTCTTACGCGAAAACCCATGATCATATCAAACATAGGACAACTTATCGGCATCGCCGCGCAAGCCACATCGGCTCTGCGTGGCGATGCCATGAAACACGTCGGCATCCTTGAAAACGCTTGGCTCCGCATTGACGGAGATCAGTTTGCCGAATGGGGAACAATGGACCGGTTCCCTGCCACCGACGGCTCGGAAAAGATTATCGACGCGGCTGGGGGTGCTGTGCTTCCATCTTTCTGCGATTCCCACTCCCATATTGTCTACGCCGGATCTCGCGAGCAGGAGTTTGAGGACAAGATCCGCGGACTATCCTACGAGGAGATCGCTCGTCGTGGCGGTGGCATCCTCAACTCTGCCGACCGGCTCCAGGCCACATCGGAAGATGAGCTTTTCCGCCAATCGATGATCAGAATCCGGGAAGTGGAGAAGATGGCCACAGGCTGTCTGGAAATCAAGACAGGCTACGGCCTCACAACCGAATCTGAACTCAAGATGCTCCGTGTGATAGCCCGTATCGCAGAGGCAACCCCAATGCATATACGAGCCACATTTCTTGGAGCGCATGCCGTAGGCCGTGCCTTCAAAGGCCGTCAGGCAGATTATGTCGACATGCTTTGCCGCGAGATGCTTCCGGCAATAGCGGCGGAAGGTGTGGCCGATTTTGTCGACGTGTTCTGCGACGAAGGCTTCTTCTCGCCGCAGGAAACCGATCGGATACTGCTGGAAGCGGCTCGCTTCGGAATGAGACCGAAAATCCATGCCAACGAACTTGCCGTCTCCGGAGGCGTGCAAGTCGGGGTAAAACACTCGGCTATATCAGTTGACCATCTTGAACGGATAGAAGCTGACGAGATCAGCCTCTTGGCCGGATCAGAAACCATCGCCACAGTCCTTCCGGGTGCATCCTTTTTCCTCGGCATGCCATACGGCAAAGCCCGTCAACTGATCGACAATGGTGCCGCTGTGGCTCTTGCGTCCGATTATAACCCGGGATCATCCCCTTCCGGGAATATGCGTATGGTAATGTCGCTCGGATGTATAAAGCTGAAGCTAACCCCTGAGGAATCGCTCAACGCCGTGACCATCAACGGAGCTGCAGCTATGGATTCTGCCGGACGCTACGGATCCATAACTCCCGGCAAAGTGGCTAATTTCTTCATCACTGACCCGATCCCATCGCTCGCTTTCATCCCCTACGCCTACGCCACCCCCATCATCCGCACAGTCTTTCTCGCCGGACTCCCCCTCTCCTGACTACCAATTAATAGTTCAATGTCAAAGGTCTTTTTGAAATTAGGATAGAATCCGGAGGTAATATTTTTCGCATTTTCTGCTGCTTTGATAAAGGATGTCTTGTAGTTTTATTTAACGCATTCCAAAAGAAAACGCAGAAAACACCTCAGAAAGAAATTGAAAGAGCTGAACGACTGATGATTGAATATTTCAACGATAAGAAAGATGGAAACAAATAATTATAAATTATTAGAGTCATGTGACACTTTGGATCAGTTACTCGATGTTGAGTATGGTCCAAAAGGGTCAATTCAAAGGGACAAATTCGACGAAGAAACGCGTTCTTTCTGTCTCGCTGAAACACTTAAAGAAGAACGTATCCGCGCTGGTCTTACACGCCCTATTTCGTATATTTGAAGGTCCTGGCCGACGTGTAAGCCTGACTATTCTTTAATTTTCTGTCAGTTATAAAGCACCTCTCGAAATACTTACCGCAGGAACTTGGGAGCCTGGAGGAACAGCCCGAACGTCAAGCCGAAGTTCCATCGCCCTGATGGGACTCCGGCATAGTGGGTATAAGCCGAGACATTGGCAAACGGCAATGTGACAATGGCTTCTATCTGTCCGAAGAACGACACCCGGGAGAACCAGTCACCATATCGCGCCGTACCGTCGGCCTGCGCGAATATCGGACGCATCGGAACAAACACATCAGCACGTCCTCGCAGCTGCATGATGCCTGACATTTTCCAGATCGGAACAATGCCGCCGACGGCATAGCCATTGCCACGGAACGAAGGCGTAAACACATTCGTATACGATGCCGCCGGATTATACGAGGGGGCATCCAGTATTGACGCAGCATACGTAGGTAGCAGCTTTCTGGTTGATGCAAGTAGATTGACCTCTGTGCCTAATGCGAACCGCGACGACAGGTCGAAGAAATTACGAGCCGTAAACTCCACCTGCCCCCAGGTGCGTGATCGGCGGATGCGGTCGCCGCTGTTAAATCCCGGATCCTCTATGTATGCGTGGCCGGTCACACCCATTGCTGTCAGCCGGTAATTGGCACCCGCTGTAGGCACCGACTCCGAATTCAGCGTATTGTACTCATAGTCGGCTCTGACCTGCGCGAGATTCTGCCACAACAGGTTGTATCCTTCACTGCCGGCTGTTGTCATCGAATAACACTTGTCGGAAAGATGTCCGTATCCCACACTCAGCTCCCCTTTTCCACGTCGGCCGAGAGCGACGCCGTACGACAAGCGGCCGAAATATTCATTAGCCACAGCGAATGTAGGTTCGCTCATCTGGAAAAACAGCTTGTCCTTGCCGAAATATTTCTGTCGCGATGCCACTACTTTCAACTGTAGGCTCGATGGTCGGGAGCGAAGCAAGCGGATATGGGCATTCCCCTCAGCAGCCAGATAACTCTGTCCTATCCAGCCGTTCATCCGAAGATCAAGAGAATTATAGCTCAGAGTCTTATATCCGGCGGTAAGAAAAAGCATCGAATTTGTCGAGGTGGACAAATAGCCCCCTACACCTACCGACAGATTATCCTTGAGCGTCGATTGCAGATGGAGCGCAAACAAGCCCGTCGAATCATTATAGCTGGCCGTTGGTTCAAGATTCTTGAACTTTCCGGGGGTGATGGCCCGATAGAACGCATCTTTCGCACGCTGAAGCCCGAAAGTGTCGGCCTCATTATGGGTGAACAGCGATCTGACGTATGCATTCTGTGATGCTGTGCCGCCATCAACGCTGACCGTGTCAAAACGCAGATAAGGAGTCTGCGATTTGAACACATCGCGTCTCAACGTTCTGGCCTCTGCCGGGATCCGTGAATGTATCCTCCCCTTGATCGAGTCCATCATCGACATTGCCTTGTCATAACCTATCTTGTAGATACTCTTGGCTTTATCGAAGTCGAGAAGGCCGAATTCCTCCAGATGGACGCGGATCTTCACTCCCTGATCCTCAGGCAGACTGTAATCACTGTGCTGCATGATCATGGTCTCAAGCTGAGACACAAGATTCTGGTTTTCATCCGGAGCATCCGCTGTCGAAACGTCAACGCCGATCATGATCTGTGGCGCGAAATTGTCTCGCATCACGTCAACAGGAAAGTTATCGTAAATACCACCGTCATAAAGCAATGCTCCGTCACGGCGGATCGGGTGAAACACGAGAGGGAAACTCATCGAGGATCTGACGGCATCGCCGAGCGAACCATGTGAGCTGACAACCATCCGCTTGTTTGTCATATCCGACGAGACCGATCTGAACGGAACGAACAGCCGGTTGAAATCTCCGCCACACTGAGCGGTATATGGAGCAAAAAGCTCCATGAAAGCGAAATTCATAGGCAGCGGATTGATAACACTCGATGGCAGGACAGATTTCCAGCGGTTGGCATCGTTGTCGCCGAGATTGAGTGTCAGCAACGTGGGAAGCGGTTCATCCTGCAAGAAATAATAAGTCAGTTTCTTATCGATAGTTCCGGTCGACCAGTGGGCAAAACCGCTTGATCCGATCAGTTCCATCATCTCCTCAGTTGTGAAACCACAAGCATACAGGCTGCCCACAATAGCACCCATCGATGTTCCGGTGATATAGTCGATCGGTATGTCGTTTTCTTCAAGAGCTTTGATCACACCGATATGCGCTATGCCCTTCGCACCGCCACCGCTGAGCACAAGACCTACCGACTGGGGCGCGGCAACTGTATCCGACGCAACAGGCGCAGCCTCCGCCAGGAAGGCCACGACAAAGAAAACCACTGTCAATATCAAATGTTTCATCGCGGCAAAGATAGCACTAATTTAGCTCAATAGTTTGCTTTTCTGCGCTTTTTTACATCGCCTACCGCAACATTTTTGTAACTTTGCACTACTAATCTATTCCATCGACATAAGAAGAAAATGCCTAATAATCAATTTGACTCGCTCGACTGCAAGATACTCAGCCTTTTGTCACAGAATGCACGTAAACCATTCCTTGAGATAGCGCGTGAATGCGGCGTTTCAGGTGCTGCCGTCCATCAGCGTATTCAGAAACTTTCCGCCCAGGGTGTGATACAAGGCTTTGAATCCCTCATCAATCCTTCGGCAATAGGCTATGAAACATGTGCTTACATCGGCTTCATGCTCTCTGACCCGACCAAAGCCAGCGAAGTGTCCGAAGAACTCAGAAACATTCCTGAAGTGGTGGAAGTCCACTACACCACAGGCAAATACGATCTATTGGCAAAACTCTATGCCCACAACAACCGCCATCTCCTGCAAATTATCCACGACAGGCTCCAGAGCCTGAATGCAGGACGAACAGAAACGCTAATATCGTTCAAAGAAGAATTTCGCCGTCCGGTGCCCACCGATGGCTACACCCAATAAATCCAATCAATTGAACACCCCACCCATCATCGCCGGACTCGCCTCATCAGAGGCCATGCGCAGTATTGCCGAGTGCGCGGAGACTCCATTCCTGCTGCTCTCGCTTGATGCAGGATCCAAGATCGACATCACGGCTTCAGGCCTTGACCGAATGGCCTCGATAATGGCCGACTCAGGTGCATCTGTCATTTACTCCGACTTCCGGACAATAAACCCCGACGGTTCATCGGTCATCACACAATGTATTGACTACCGCCCCGGTTCAGTGCGCGATGATTTCAATTTCGGCACTGCTGTTCTCGTCAACACAGAAATGTTGAAGCAAGCCGTCGCCGAGATGCCGCATGGCTATCAGCATGCCGCATGGTATGATGTCCGCCTCCGTTTGTCGGAAAAAGGGCCGATACTCCATCTGCCGGAAGTGATCTATTCGGTTCTCCCGGCTGAAACCGGCAACAGTGATTCCGAGCAGGTTCACTTCGCGTACGTCGATCCACGCAACGCCGGAGTCCAGACGGAGATGGAAAAAGCGTTCACCGCCTATCTCAAACGCATCGGAGCATGGCTTCCGCAACAGACTGCAACAGCCGATTTCGGACAGGATTTCCCGGTAGAGGCCTCCGTTGTAATTCCGGTTAAAAACCGTGTAGACACAATAGGTGACGCGATTTTCAGCGCTCTCGATCAGCAGGCCGATTTTCTGTTCAATGTGATCGTAGTCGACAATCATTCCACCGACGGGACAACAGACGTTATCCGACGGCTTGCCGACGATCCGCGGCTCATCCACATAATCCCGGAAGAGACATCCCTCGGCATTGGCGGATGCTGGAACCGCGCCATAGCCGACCCACGCTGCGGACGGTTCGCCATTCAGCTCGACAGCGACGACATCTACAGTTCATCTTCAACCCTGACAACAATCGTCGATTGTTTCCGTCGCGAGAAATGCGCTATGGTTGTCGGTGCCTATAGCCTGACCGATTTCAACCTAAATCCGATTCCCCCCGGAACAATCGACCACCGCGAATGGACTCCGGAAAACGGCCACAACAATCTCCTGCGTGTCAACGGTATCGGTGCGCCACGGGCATTCGCCACAGCCATTGCCCGACGCTTCCCGTTCCCCGATGTAAGCTATGGCGAGGACTATGCCATGGCTCTGCGCATCAGCCGATCCTACTCCATTGGCCGCATATTCGACGTACTCTATCTCTGCCGCCGCTGGAATGGCAACAGCGACGCATCGCCTTCCGCGGAAAAAATCAACCGCTTCAACAGCTACAAAGACTCTCTCCGCTCATGGGAAATAGCCGCACGCAAGAAGGGACTCTGAATCTGAGGGATTTTATCGACTCACAGCTTGCCACATGGCCGCTTGCTGCTGATAACTTCCGAAAGTTGGCTCAGGTTGTGACCCGACGTATTGCAACCTCAGATGGCTGCATATCTTTGCAACATAATCCGGCTCGTGCCGTCTCCACCGGTGCCGACACCACCGCCACAGCCATCGCTTCACGGCCATGTTTCCTCTGCCGCACCAACCGCCCGGGGCAACAGCAAGCCCTGACTTTCGCCGGGAAATACGAGATTCTGGTCAATCCATTTCCAATCTTTCCCGACCACCTGACCATTGCTGCTATCGACCATGCTCCCCAGCGGATCCGGAACCGCATATCCGACATGCTCTCCATGGCATGCCGGATGGATGGCTTTACCGTGTTCTACAACGGACCGGCATGTGGTGCATCCGCTCCTGATCATGCTCATTTCCAAGCCGTGCCATCCGCATGCCTGCCTATATGGGAAAAGCTACCGGATCGTCAATCCAAACCGGTTGAGATCCACGACATCCTCCCCCCATGCATCTCAATTGTGACTTCAACAGCCGAGGATGCGGAAAAACATACACGCCACGTGCTCTCCTGTCTTCCGACCGACACGGACACAGGCGAACCGAAAGTGAACATATTGACCCGATTCACCGGAAACCGCCACCATATCATCATCATTCCGCGACGTCGCCATCGCCCGACATGTTTCGGACGCGATAATGATCTACGGACAAGAATGATCAGCCCGGCATCAATCGACATGGCCGGTATGATCGTCGTGCCTCGCCGTTCCGACTTTGAGGCAATCACATCTCAGGAAGCAGAAGATATAATCACCGAGACCGGTATGCCGGCCGAAGAAATAAGAAAACTGATGACTCCAACACTGAAGATAGGAATTGTCGAGGCCGAGGAACTGACCATATCGTTCTCCGTCCCCTACACCGATAATTCCGGAAATTCCATAAGCGGAACCGTTCGTTTCACTAACCTTGATGCGCCATTGCGCCTTATCCCGTCAGACACCGATGCCACATTCACCATCCGCGACGTGACAATCGGGATTGACTTCCACTGGCAACGTCACGAAAACCAGACCTTCCGTGGAGCACTATCACTTATTCCGGACAACGGACGGATTCTGGCCGTAAACGAGATCGACGTTGAAAGCTATCTTTGCAGCGTCGTATCATCGGAAATGAATGCCTCCGCACCGGAAGAGTTTCTCAAAGCCCATGCTGTTATCTCCAGAAGCTGGGTGCTCGCCCAGATCAACCGCCAGACCGGCTCGCAGGAGTACCCATGCAGTGTCACGGACGACGAGATCATACGCTGGACCGACCATTCAGCCCACTCGCTGTTTGATGTCTGCGCCGACGATCACTGCCAACGTTATCAAGGCTGCACACGTGTCACTTCCGAGGCTGCCATTCGCGCTGTAGAGGCTACCCGGGGATTGGTACTGACTTTCGACGGCCAATTGTGCGACACCCGGTTTTCAAAATGCTGCGGAGGAATCACCGAACAATTCTCCACCTGCTGGCAACCGGTGGATTATCCTTATCTGCAATCTGTCACCGACACTCCGGAAGCCATAAGTGCCGACATATCATCCGAGGAAGCGGCCACAAGATGGATCAGCACAATGCCTGATGCCTTCTGCGCCAATCCTCCGGCAGAGGTTCTGGAAACAGTATTGAACGATTATGACCGATCTACACCTCATCTCTACCGCTGGACAGTGGAATATACCGCCGACGAACTGGCAGCCATAGTAAAGCGTCGCACCGGCACAGATTTCGGGCAGATCCGAGATATCCGACCGCTCCATCGCGGACCATCGGGACGTATAGACCGGCTTATGCTCGCAGGAACAAAAGCAGCACGAATCATCGGTAAAGAACTGGAGATACGACGCACACTATCAGAATCGCATCTCTACAGTTCGGCCTTCATCGCCGAGGGATCTGACCGGAATGAAGCCGGGGTGCCTCGCCGCTGGGTTATCCGCGGTGCCGGATGGGGACATGGTGTCGGGCTATGCCAGATAGGCGCAGCCGTCATGGCCTCCCGGGGATATTCCTACCGCGAGATCCTCGCCCACTATTTCACCAGATCAGAACTGACAGAGCTATACCGATGAAGCGCGTATCAACAAATCCATGGTGCTGGGTTCCATCCCTGTATTTCACCGAGGGACTGCCAAACATCATAGTGGCCGCAGTGGCTGCAATCATGTACAAAAGGATGGGGCTATCCAATGCCGATGTCACATTCTATGCCTCCCTGCTGACGCTCCCGTGGGTAATCAAACCGCTATGGAGTCCGTTCGTCGACATATTCAGCACACGTCGCCGCTGGGTAACGGCAATGCAGTTTCTCATGGCCATCGGATTCGCAGCTGTCGGATTCTCCATGCCGGGACAACTGTGGTTTCAGTTCTCCACCGCCTCATTCATGGCTGTCGCCTTCCTGTCAGCCACCCACGATATTGCCGCCGACGGTTTCTATATGCTGGCACTCTCTCAGGAACGGCAATCCTTTTTCGTTGGCATACGCACCGCGACCTATCGCCTCGCAATGATTGCCGGACGCGGACCGCTCGTGATGCTTGCCGGCTATCTTGAAACAACGATGGGCGACATTCCCGAGGCATGGGCAGCCACATTCTACATCGTAGCCATCGCACTCACCATCCTTGCGGCCTATCATTCACTGATCCTGCCACATCCAGCCTCCGACAAGCTCCATCAACGGAAAACACCGACAGAAGTGTGCCGCGAATTCATAGCCACATTCCGCGAATTTTTCACAAAACCCGGGATTGTCACAGCAGTACTGTTCATGCTGTTCTACAAATTGCCCGAAGCCATGCTGACGAGCATGATCAATCCGTTCCTGCTCGACCCGGCAGAAGCCGGAGGGCTCGGTCTCGACACTGGGGAAGTAGGCATAGCCTATGGGACGGTGGGCGTTGTCGGGCTGATGCTTGGTGGGATAATAGGCGGCATGGTGGTGTCACGCAACGGGCTTCGCCGCTGGATGATGCCTATGGCCTGGGGCATGTCGCTGACCTGCGCCACCTTCCTCTGGCTCAGTTATGCCCACGCCTCAGGACTGATCGAAGTATGCGTATGTGTGTTCATCGAGCAGTTCGGCTACGGATTCGGGACAACAGCCTACATCCTCTATCTGATCCACTTTGCAAAAGGAGCCAAAGCCACCTCTTTCTATGCCATTGCCACAGGCATCATGTCACTTGGGATGATGCTCCCCGGCATGATTTCCGGATGGCTACAGACAATGATCGGCTACGGCCCGTTCTTCATAGTGACCATGGTCTGCTGCGTGGTGACAATTCTTGTTGCAAAAGCGGCAAGGCGGCATATTGAGTCAGGAAAATAATCCTGTCGGCCGACCTTATACACGGGAAGAGTGTTATAATGTAAATCCAAACACTCACTTGACCCATGAATACAGAGACTAAATCATTGTTCGACCTTTCAGGCAAAGTAGCCGTTGTGACAGGTGGCGGCGACGGGATAGGAAAAGCCTGTTGCAAACTTTTAGCAGCTGCCGGAGCGAAGGTTGTTGTCAGCGACCACAAGATAGAAAAAGCAGAAACCGTAGCCAACGAGATCATATCTGATGGAGGAACGGCTGCCGCCACAGTCTGCGATGTTCTGTCGGACAGCGATCTGACCGCACTTATCGATTTCACTATACAGACCTTCTCCACCGTCAATATCCTTGTAAACAATGCCGGAATCGGAGGGGGCGGACGAGAGAATCCGTTTAATATCGACAGGGCATACGTTGAACGTGTCTATGCCATCAACTTGTTCGCACCATGGCAGCTATGCAAACTTGCAGCTCCCCACATGCAACAGTCCGGCTACGGCAGCATCATCAATATATCGTCGATGAGCAGCATAAACAATGATCCCGGAATGGCCATATACGCGTCATCCAAAGCTGCCCTGAACCATTTGTCATCCAACCTTGCCCACGATTACGGACCAATGGGGATCCGCGTCAATTGTGTGGCTCCCGGTGCAACGCGGACAAAGGCACTTGCCTCTGTGCTTAACGCGGAGATAGAAGCACGCATGCTTTCCCACACTCCAATCAACCGCCTTGGTGAGACCTCCGATATAGCAGGGGCGGTACTATATTTCGCGGCCCCGGTCTCCGGATGGGTCAGCGGACAAACGCTCATGGTCAATGGCGGTGGCACTCAAACCCTTGATTGATCGACAGGCACTGATATCGGATTTCACAGATCTATCACGGGTGTCAGTTTTTCCCCCCGGGAATTGCAATCGATATTAATATTCATTAACTTTGTGATCTATTTGATCTGTCCAACCTGATTTATAATAAAATCCGCCATACCCCATGAAATCAAGCACACTCGCCATCCTGTTGATGGGACTCATAATAACAGCCTGCGGCAACAACAGCTCCGATGGATCGGTTACAATCGACGCCGCTTCCGTAGCCAACGGGCCGGATTCCGACGCTTCGGCAATGCCTCGCGACACATCCGACCTTATCAACCCTGCCGACACTGCATCCACTCCCATAGAGCGACAGGAAGATAAGCCGGCGTTGAATCTGAAACTGACGAGTGTGGATGATGTGAAGAATTTCATGGCGTCCTCTCCGCATGCCGATGCCTACTCCAAGGGTATCCTCCCCAAGATCGCCGACGATAATCTCGACTACGCTATAAAATTGCTTGAGAATCCACATGACTATTTCATTGTTGTCGACAAGCCGTCGATGTATGTCGTGCTCTACGATAAATATGGCCGCGAACAACAAGCCTACAAGATGGCCTGCTCAAAACGCTACGGGACAAAACACAAACGCCGCGACAACCGCACTCCGGAAGGGTTCTTCTCGGCAGAAGGCATCTATGACTCCACCGACTGGCTTTACACCGACGACGACGGAAAGACTCACCCACAGAAAGGACAGTTCGGACCTCGCTTTATCCGTCTGAAAACCGATGTGACCCGACAGATCGGGATCCACGGCACCTGTGCGCCATGGGCTCTCGGAAGCCGTGCAAGCCATGGGTGTATCCGCATCCACAATGATAACATCATGGAGTTGATCAAATACGTTGAAGTCGGTACTCCGATCATAGTCAACCCATCTGAACGCGACCAGAAAGTGAACCGTGAGGAAGGCTATACGATTCCATCAATAAATATCGGAAAGGCCAAACCGGCAGCCAAATCAAGCAAGCCCAAAGAGGAAAAGAAAGCGGACACGGCGGTAAAGAAGGAGGAAACCAAAGAGTTGAAAGCATCCGAGCCAGCGCCAGAGCCGGAAAAGACTGTTGAACCGACCACAGTAGAAGCCGATCCCGATCTTCTTGACTGATGCCACACCCGAACAAGGACTCCGGATCTCCACGCGGTCTGATACTCAAGACCATGTTACCTGTAGCCATCGGAATTGCCGTGGTGATATGGCTGTTAGGGCGTGAGTTCTCGGTCAGTCAACTTCTGAGCATTCCATGGAACACGGCTACAATCGCCGCTCTTGTCTTTGTAGCCGGACGCGAATGGGGCATGATGTGGCGGTGGCGCGTGCTCACCGACCATAAGCTTTCATGGCGACAGACATTCCGCATAACCATGCAGTGTGAATTCACATCCGCCATTACCCCAACAACAGCCGGAGGATCAGCCCTCAGCATGATTTTTCTCCACCGGGAGGGCATACCTCTCGGAAGAGGGGCATCGCTGACCATGCTGACCCTGATGCTCGACGAGCTGTTTGTTGTCATAGCCTGTCCGATCATATTCCTACTCATTCCGGGAGGTGAGATCTTCGGATTCGCTGCCGGCAAAGGGTTCACTATAGGTGTGCGCACAGCTTTCTGGATAGTATATGGAGGTATCTGTCTCGTCACTCTCATCCTATATCTTGGCGCACTGGTCATGCCTCACAGAATAGCCGCTATAATCTCCGGAATATTCTCATGGCGATTGTTGCGAAGATGGAAACAGCAGGCCGACGAGACAGGCCAAAGCATGATAGAGACCGGTTCCGATATCCGCACCAGACCGCTTCTATGGTGGCTAAAGGCCATGGGAGCCACAATAGTCACATGGATATGCCGCTATCTTGTTGTCAACGCATTGTTCTGGGGATTCGCAGCCGCCGCACCTCAGGCCATAGTTTTCGCACGTCAGTTCATTGTCTGGACACTTCTGACCATCAGCCCGACACCCGGCGGCAGCGGAATCAGCGAATGGCTCTTCACAAACTATTACGGAGACCTCATAGGCAATCTGTCGATCGCATTGGTCATTGCAATCATCTGGCGTCTTATCTCCTACTATATCTATCTTGCAGCCGGAGTCTTCATGTTGCCCTCATGGATCCGCAAAAGCCACAAAAAATCCGCCCCCTGACAGGAGCGGATCCGTTTGTTTCTTATTTATCCGGATGCGTTATCCAAGACGGTCGATGCCAAGTTGGATTCGACGGACAGTCTCGTCGCAGCCGAGAAGCTCGGTGATATCGAACATGTGGGGTCCCTTGCACTCGCCTACCACTGTCAGACGGAAAGCATTCATCACGTTTCCAAGATGATAGCCCTTGTCGGCAATCCATCCGAGCACAACCGGTTCAGCTGCTTTGCTTGAAAAATCCTCAAGACCTTTGAGCACCTCGATCAGTTCGCCCATGATAGCCGGCATCTCTGCATTCCAGCGTTTGCGCACTGATTTCTCTTCATATTCCTCAGGTTCTACAAAGAAGAACTTGCTCTGATCCCACAGATCGCCGACGAAATTGATGCGTCCTTTTACAAGTCCGACCACACGGGTTATATATTCGTCAGTCCAAGCCGACGGATCAACGCCATGCTCTTTCAATACAGGCTTGTACATCTGCGCCAACTCTTCATCCGACATTTCCTGAAGATATTTATGATTGAACCATTTCCCTTTCTCGAAATCGAATTTGGCTCCGGAACGAGAGCAATGGTCGAATGAGAATTTCTCGATCAGTTCATCCATCGACATGATTTCCGTGTCATCGCCCGGATTCCAGCCCAGCAGAGCAAGGAAATTGACAACGGCCTGCGGCAGATATCCGCGCTCGCGATAGCCGGATGAGATCTCTCCGCTCTTGGGATCGTGCCATTCGAGGGGGAACACCGGGAAGCCGAGGCGGTCGCCATCGCGCTTGCTGAGTTTACCCTTTCCGTCGGGCTTCAGAAGCAGTGGGAGATGTACGAACGAAGGCATAGTGTCGGCCCATCCGAAAGCTTCGTAAAGAAGAACGTGGAGCGGAGCCGAAGGGAGCCATTCCTCGCCACGGATCACGTGGGTAACCTCCATCAGATGGTCGTCCACGATATTTGCCAGATGGTATGTGGGCAGATCGTCGGCACTCTTGTAAAGCACCTTGTCATCGAGAATCGAAGAGTTGATGGTCACCTTTCCGCGGAGCAAGTCGTTGACCTCCACATCGCGTCCGGGTTCGATCTTGAAACGCACAACATATTTCTCTCCGCCGTCAATCAAGGCCTTCACCTCATCGGCCGGCATCGAAAGAGAGTTACGCATCGACATTCGTGTCGACGCATCGTATTGGAAATTGGGCGTTGCGGCACGGGCAGCCTCAAGCTCGGCAGGAGTGTCGAAAGCAATGTAGGCTTTTCCTGCATCGAGAAGCATCCTGACATGGTCGCGATAGATGTCACGACGTTCACTCTGCTTGTAGGGGCCATAGTTGCCACCTTCGCGCACACCTTCATCGATCCCGATACCGAGCCAAGCGAGAGCCTCGTTGATATAATCCTCGGCACCCGGCACAAAACGCTGCGAGTCGGTATCCTCGATACGCAGGATCATGTCTCCGCCATGCTGACGTGCAAAGAGATAATTATAGAGGGCTGTGCGGACGCCTCCAATATGCAGAGGTCCGGTGGGCGATGGTGCGAAACGCACCCTGACTTTTCTTTCCATATCTTATGTTATGTTCGTGTTTTTTTATTTTACGCGCAAAATTAATCAAAACCTACCGATTATCCCAACCTCCCCATCCCAAAATGTCATTCGCAGGAATCAGGTGAGGGGTTGGTGAAGATGTGGCGGATGACGGAGGGATAGTGGAGCATTTCGAGGCGGCGGACTTTGGCTTCGATGTCGGCGGCGGTGTCGGTGGGTTCCACGGGAATCCGTGCCTGAAAGAGGATCTCGCCACGGTCATATTCCTCAGTTACGCGGTGGATGGTAATGCCGGTCTCGTTGTCGCCTGAGGCAATAACCGCATCATGGACATGACGGCCATACATACCGGGTCCGCCATGCCGCGGCAGTAGCGATGGATGTATGTTGAGGATCCGGCCGGCATATCTCTGTATGATAAACCCGGGAATCAAGAGCAGGAATCCTGCCAGAATGATTATATCGGCATGCAGGTCGTCCAGGATACCGGAGATCAGGGAGCTGTCAGCAAGCATAGAGCGGTCAACAACCCTCACCGGGATCCCCATGGACTTTGCTTTTGCAACGACTCCGGCATCACTGCGGTTAGTGACAATGGCTGTCACTGTCAATCCGCATCCTGCTCCGGGGCCATTATTGAAATATCCGGCTATGTTTTCCGCATTGCTACCGTTTCCGGATGCAAATACCACAATATTCCGAATCGCTGAGTGGTTAGAAGATTCCGTCATATCTCTTTATCGCTATATTTTTCGCAAAATTACAAAAATAACCGGTGCAAACCGCAATCTGGAATGCACCGGTGCTATTAATTTCTATGATCTGATCAGGCGAGGGGTTTTGCTTCCCAACCGAGGGCACTTGCACCAAGCACAGCGGCATCGGCTTCCTTGAGTTCAGAGAGGAGGATGTTGACTTTGCCTTTCCAGATGCTGAGCATGTTCTTTTCCATAGCTTCACGCATGGGCTTGAGCAGCAGTTCGCCGGATTTGGCAAGACCGCCGAAGAGGACGAATGCTTCGGGAGCTGAGAACACGGTGAAATCGGCAAGAGCCTCACCAAGGATTGTTCCGGTGTATTCAAAGACACTCTTTGCGAGTTCATCGCCGGCCATAGCCGCATCGTAGACATCTTTCGATGTGATATCCTCAATGGCTATGTCGCGCAACAGCGACGGTGCGTCGGTGATCTCCAGATATTCGCGAGCGGTGCGTGCCACGCCAGTAGCGGAGCAGTAGGTCTCAAGACAGCCGGTGCGACCGCAACCGCAGAGACGTCCGTTGTTGCGTTTGACGATTACGTGACCAAGTTCTCCGGCGAAACCATCATGACCATACACGAGCTGACCGTTGATTACGATACCCGATCCCACACCTGTTCCGAGGGTGATCATGATGAAATCTTTCAGTCCACGTGCTGCACCATAGGTCATTTCACCGATTGCAGCTGCGTTAGCGTCGTTTGTAATGGCAACGGGGATGCCGAACTTGTCGCTCAGCATCTGCGCGAATGGTATCGGAGTGGGCCAAGGGAGGTTGACACCATCTTCAATCATTCCGGTGAAATAGTTGGCATTGGGCGCTCCTACACCGATGCCGAATATCTTGTCCTCGGCATTGATCGACTTCATCAGACGCGTACATTCTTCATACAGTTCGTCGATATAATCGTTGATGTTTGAATGTTTACGAGTCTTTATCGAGTTGCTTGCAAGCACGATACCACGGGCGTCGACGATACCGAACACGGTGTTTGTGCCACCCATATCGATGCCTATAACATAAGGTTTGGAGTTATTCATCTGATATTGATTTATGTAAGTTTGATTATGCCACAAAGATAATTAAAATATCCAATCCATTCATCCAATTTTGATTTTTTATTAATTGGCATGGCATTAATCTTGTGTCAAATCAGTAATTTTGCATCATGAACCTGAAACACATAGTATTTTTAACACTATTTTTTTGTCTGACGGCATGCTCGTCGGATGAGCCGGCTGTCGGGACACCACCGGTGGGGACCGAGAAAGCCTTGAAGACCGTCCTGGTCTACATGGTTGCCGATAACAATCTCTACGGCTACAGCCTCGACGACCTGAAGGAGATGAAAAGCGGAGTGTCCGCATCTGATTTCCCCGACGATTGCCGATGGATTGTCTATTTCAGCGGACGCGACAACAATCCCCGGCTGATGGAATTTGACGCTGATGGCAAAGAATCGGTGCTGGCCACTTACCCCACCTCGGAGTCGTCGGTCACAATTTCAAGGATGCAGACCGTCCTGTCCGATGTTGAACGCCTCGCACCTGCGCAAAGCTACGGTCTGGTGCTATGGAGCCACGGCACGGGGTGGATCAGCGACTCCGGAACGCTTGATGAACCATCCACCGCCACCGGATCAGCGATAACGCCCTATTCGTTCGGCTATGACGGCAACTCCGGCAAGAAGATGAAGATAACTTCTCTGGCACAGGCACTTGCCGGACGCCGCTTCGACTTCATCTACTTCGACTGCTGCCACATGGCCACCGTGGAGATAGCCTATCAGCTGCGCAAGTCAACCGACGTGATGATTGCCTCTCCGACAGAGCTTGGAGTGGAGGGTATGCCCTACGATGTCAACATTCGTCCGCTGCTCTTGGGGCAATACGACAGGGCTGTGGACAACACTTACCGCTACTATCTCTCCCAATATAATTCCGGCGAAGGATTTGGCTGCGCTATCAGCCTGCTTAACCTTGCGACTATCGACGATCTGGCGGATGCTACCCGTGATGTGCTGTCGGTCAATGCCGAACTTCCCGAAAGCTATTCGCCGGTCTACTATTTCCGCAGAAACGTAATCGACGATGGGGTCTACGAATTCGACCACTATATCAAAGCCCTATGCGGCAGTGACACAGATCTCTACAGCCGCTGGCGCGAGGCATTCAACAAGGTTGTCAGCCTCCATCTCAAGACCTCACGCGTCTACATGCTCGACTCCTCCAAATTCCAGGGTCTCGGCTCCCACATACTCCGCTCAAAAGATGAGCTGGAGGTCACCGGCGATCCCTACGGCTACCGCGAGACTGCATGGTGGGCCGACGTAGTATCAACCGTATTCAATTGATCCACAAGATATGATTTTCAACCAGATACCATTTTTCGACACAACCGGTTCAGAGGCAACAGAACAGGCTGCCAGCAAGCTCGCTTCGGATGCCGAGGCGTTCAAGGCCCTGTCGCTCGAGGATCTGATCAGCAAGCTGGCCCACTCGATGGTGGATTTCGCCTTCCATCTGGCCATAGCGATCCTGGTGTTCTACATAGGTAAATTCGTGATCCGCCGCATCTACGTGGTGCTGTCGACGATCATGATCCGCCGCAAGATGGACAAATCGCTCTCCACGTTCGTGCTCAGCCTCGTCAGGATGGTGCTCTACTTCATCCTCGTGGTCACCGTGATCGGCATTCTGGGTATCAACACCAGCTCATTCATCGCGATCTTCGCCTCTGCCGGCGTGGCCATCGGTATGGCGCTGAGCGGTACATTGCAGAATTTTGCCGGTGGCGTGCTGATCCTGCTGCTGAAGCCCTACAAGGTTGGCGACTACATCGAGGCACAAGGTTATGCCGGCACGGTCACCGAGATCCAGATTTTCTCCACCATCATCTGCACCTACGACAACAAATCGATCATCATACCCAACGGCGGCCTCTCCACATCGTCGATCAACAACTGGTCGCGAGAAGCCTACCGCCGCATAGACTGGACCATATCGATGGCCTACGGGGATGATTTCGACACGGCACGCAAGGCTATAATCGGAATGCTATCGAGCGATGACCGCATAGTGAAGACCACCCTTGCCTCCGACATAGAGCAGCGTGCGGAAACCAAGTCGGCGGACACAGACGACGAAGCTGACGAGACACCCCGTCGGCGCGGATTCATCTACCGTCTGTTCCACCGCAGCCACAAGCATATCCGCCGTCTCGACGAGGTTGATCCTGAGGCAGCGTCTCCGGTGGCCGTGGTCAAGCTCAACGCCGACCGCGCACCCCAGGTGTTTCTCTCCAACATGGGAGAAAGCTCCGTCGATCTCTCAGTCCGCGCATGGGTTCTGGCCACGGATTACTGGGCTGTTTATTTCGACTTCAACGAACGTTTCTACCGCGAACTTCCGGGTCACGGCATCCACTTCCCGTTCCCTCAGCTCGACGTCCATCTCAATCCGTCGGACAACTGATCCTATATAATTTTTTAACATCTCGCCGTCCCATATTCCAAGGCCGCGATCTATGACTTCTGCCTTTTTTTTGCTAACTTTGCATCATCGTGCGCAGACCATAGTTCAGCGGCAGCAACGTGTTGCTTGTCATTCACTGCAGATGCACGACCCGGGGCTTCCGGCCGCCACTCTCCTCCTCCAGGCGGGATAAGCGTTGCCCCTCCCCGACAGGAACCGGCTCACAGCCAACATCTTGTCCGTGATCGCGAAAAATAAAAAAATAACATAAATGACAAGTAAATGGAATTATCTACCCCTTACTTCCGAAGAGCAAAAGTCAGAGTCAGAGTTAGCTAAGAAATTTGATAATGTGCCGCCTGTCAGCGAATTGCTTGCACAGCGCGGCATCACATCCGTGGAAGAAGCAGAGAAATTCTTCCACCCCTCCCTCAAAGACTTGCACGATCCTTTCCTCATGCCCGACATGGACAAGGCGGTGGGACGGCTCAACAAAGCTATGGGTAAGAAAGAGCGGATCATGGTCTACGGCGACTACGACGTGGACGGCACGACCGCTGTCGCGCTGGTGTACAAATATCTCCAGCAGTTCTACTCCAACATCGAGTACTACATCCCAACGCGCTACGACGAGGGCTACGGCATATCACGCCGAAGCATCGACATCGCGGCGCAAAATGGCATCAAACTCATCATAATCCTCGACTGCGGCATCAAGGCGATCGACGAGATAGCCTACGCCAAAAGCCTCGGCATAGACTTCATCATCTGCGACCACCACGTGCCCGATGATGCGCTGCCGGATGCCGTGGCTATCCTCAACCCCAAGCTTGAAGGCTCCACCTATCCGTGTCCCCACCTGTCGGGCTGCGGCGTAGGCTTCAAGTTCATGCAGGGGTTCGCCATCAGCAACGGGATCTCGACAACGGAGCTCGAGGGACTGCTGGATCTGGTGGCGGTCAGCATCGCCGCCGACATAGTGCCGATGATCGACGAGAACCGCATCATGGCCTATCACGGGCTACGGCGCATCAATGCCAACCCCAACATGGGTCTGCGCGCCATAATCCGCATCTGCGGTCTGACGGGCAAGGAGATCACCATCTCGGACGTGATCTTCAAGATCGGTCCGCGCATCAACGCTTCGGGACGCATGCAGAGCGGACGGGAGGCTGTTGAGCTGCTGGTGTCACGCGACGTCAACGAGGCCTATGAGCTTGGCAAGGCAATCGACCAATACAACAAGGACCGCAAGGAACTCGACAAGCGGATCACCGATGAGGCCAACGACATCCTTGAGTCGCGCGGCGAGATGGTTTCCAGCAAGAAATCCATAGTGATCTACAATAAGGACTGGCACAAAGGAATCATAGGGATCGTGGCATCGCGACTGACGGAGCTGTACTATAAGCCGTCGGTTGTGCTTACGCTTGCCAACGGACTGGCCACAGGGTCGTCGCGCTCCGTACAGGGCTTCGACATCTACAAGGCTATCGATGCCTCACGCGACCTGCTTGAGAACTTCGGCGGCCATCCCTATGCCGTAGGGCTGTCGCTGAAAGAGGAAAACATCCCTGAGTTCACGCGCCGCTTCGAGGAATATGTCAAGGAACACATCCAGCCCGAACAGCTGCAACCGCTGCTCGACATCGATGCGTTCATAACATTTTCCGAGATCACACCGGCGTTCATCTCCACGCTGCGGAGGTTCAATCCATTCGGTCCGGGCAACAACAAGCCTGTGTTCTGCACGCGCAATGTGATGGACTTCGGCACGAGTAAGCTCGTTGGTAAAAATCTGGAGCATATCAAATTCGAGCTTGTCGACGATACGTCGGGCAAGGTGTTCAACGGCATAGCATTCAACATGGCCGAACACTTCCCCTACGTCCATGCACGCAAGCCGTTCGACATCTGCTTCACCATTGAGGACAACAAGCACCAGAGCGCGACATCCTCGATCCAGCTACTGGTCAAGAGCATCCATCCCAAGAAATAAAGCCCGGTGGCCACCCCGGAGGACATACTCAGGCAATACTGGGGCTACGACTCGTTCCGCGAGCTACAGCCCGAGATCATCGGGTCGGTGCTTGACGGCAACGACACTCTCGGCCTGTTGCCTACGGGTGGTGGAAAATCGATCACGTTTCAGGTTCCGGCGCTGATGCTTCCGGGGGTTACGCTCGTGGTCACGCCCCTGATCTCGCTGATGAAAGATCAGGTTGACAATCTCCGCACACGCGACATCCCGGCCGCTGCCGTCCATTCGGGTCTCTCGCGCGCCGAACAGCGGCTGGCGCTCGACCGCTGCCGGCTTGGGAAGCTGAAGATCCTCTATCTGTCGCCGGAGAAACTGCAGGGCAAGGCGTTTATCGAGCAGCTTCATCAGATGGAGATCAGCCTGATAGTGGTCGACGAGGCTCACTGCATATCGCAATGGGGCTATGACTTCCGCCCCTCCTATCTGCGTATCGCCGACCTTCGCCGTCACTTCCCCGACGCTCCTGTTCTTGCCCTCACCGCCTCGGCCACTCCGGAGGTCACGGCCGACATCATGGACCGTCTGGCCTTCCGCAGCCGCAACCTCTTTGCCAAAAGCTTCTCCCGACCCAACATAAGCTACATAGTGCGCCACACCGACAGCAAATCCCAGATGCTGTTGCGAGTGCTGCGTGCCACGAGCGGTTGCGCCATTGTCTACGTTCGCTCACGCCGGCGCACCAAGGAGACTGCCGACTATCTGCGCCAATGCGGCATTTCAGCCGAACACTACCATGCCGGTCTGTCGGCTGAGGAGAAGAACGACCGCCAGAACCGCTGGAAAGACGGCACGGTGCGAGTGATGGTGGCCACCAATGCTTTCGGCATGGGTATCGACAAGCCCGATGTGCGCACCGTGGTCCACATCGATCCTCCGTCGTCGCTTGAGGAATATTATCAGGAGGCCGGGCGTGCCGGACGCGACGGATTGCCATCATATGCCGTGATGATCACTTCACCGGGTCCCGACAAGTCGACCCTCACCCGTCGGCTCAACGATTCTTTCCCTGATAAAGACACCATACGCCACGTCTATGAGCTTGCATGCAATTTCCTCGGCGTGGCCGTAGGCTCGGGCTACAATCAGCTCTATGAGTTCAATTTCGCCCTGTTCTGCGACCGTTTCCAGTTGCGTCAGCCTATTGTGCGCAGCTCGCTGACGCTGCTGACCCGTGCAGGATACATAGAGTATGTGGAGGAAGTGACCACGCGTTCCCGAGTGATGGTGACAATGAACAAACGCGAGCTCTATGACCTGCGTCTCGATGCTACAGCCGATGCCGTGTTCCAGCTCATTCTGCGCACCTACACGGGGCTATTCGCCGACTATATCTACATCTCGGAGGAACTGATAGCCTCGCAGCTCCACCTGTCGGGGCAACAGGTCTACGATGCGCTGCTGGCGATCCAGCGGCAGCATGCCATCCATTACGTGCCGCGCAAAACAACTCCCTATATCTTCTTCACTACTTCGCGTGAACTTCCGCGCCACATCACGATTCCCCGTACCGTCTACGAGGATATGCGCCTGAGAATGGAGCGCAGGATCGATGCGATGCGACGCTTCATGTTCGACGACAGCCGATGTCGGGTGGCCACGATGCTTGAATACTTCGGCGAGAAGGATCCTTTGGACTGCGGAACATGCGACGTGTGCCGTGGCCGCCGCAAGCCATCGCCGGAAAAAAGCAAGAACCTGCGCGAGAGCATCCTCTATCTCACCTCGCGGACAACCCCCGTCAGCGTAGGCCACATAGCCGCACAGGCCTGCGTGAGCATAGAGACGGTGGTCAGCACTGTTCGTCCGATGCTCGATGAAGGGATACTCCGGCTGACCCCCGACGGCCTGCTGACGCGGCTCTGAATGCCCACGGTTCACACTTTTTAATCTCTTTTAGCTGACAGGCATGCGACTATGCCAGCCCCCATTTGTTCTACTATCGAAGCAAGAATAAGACTTCGATCATATAACAACATCCCTCGTCCTTATTGACGGATAGTGATTATTAGTCTATAAGGCTCTCATAAATAAATAGTTGAAACGGCAGGGCGGTGTGTCGGCACAAAAGCGGCACACCGTCCTTGTCATTTGCCGGTTCTCCGATAGTTCACCAAGAGTAACCATAGGTGCTAAGAGGATGCTCCTTAGATCGGGGTGGCGGATCTCCGAGACGCCTACCGGGTATCGGCTCATAAGATGACGGTTCTACAGCACGGAGTGCTGTGACCCCGAGAAGGATCAGACGTTGAAGAGGAAGTGCATTATGTCGCCGTCCTGCGCCACGTATTCTTTGCCCTCGATGTTCATTTTTCCGGCTGCACGGACGGCGGCCTCGCTTCCGAGGGTGACATAGTCGTCGTATTTGATCACCTCGGCGCGGATGAATCCTTTCTCGAAGTCGGTGTGGATGATTCCGGCACATTTCGGAGCTTTGCTGCCTCGCATGAATGTCCATGCCCTGACCTCGTCCTCTCCGGCAGTGAAGAATGTCTGGAGATCGAGCAGAGCGTAGGCGGAACGTATCAGTCGCGACACGCCCGATTCCTCCAGCCCTATTGATTCGAGAAATTCCTTGCGGTCCTCGAAGGTTTCAAGCTCGGCGATCTCGGCCTCGGTCTGTGCGGCCACTATGAGTATCTGCGCGTTCTCCCCCTTGACGGCCTCACGGACGGCTTCCACGTAGGCATTTCCGGTGGCTGCCGAGGCATCGTCGACGTTGCAGACGTAGAGCACCGGTTTGTTTGTAAGCAGGAACAGCTCGCGTGCGAATTTCTGTTCGTCGGGGGTCTCGATCTCTACCGATCGCGCCGGCAGACCGCGCTGCAGGGCTTCCTGGTATTTCACGAGCACTTCATATTGCATCTTGGCCACCTTGTCGCCGCCTGTCTGGGCTTGTTTCTGCGTCTTTGCAATGCGGCTCTCGACGGTCTCGAGATCCTTGATCAGCAGCTCATAGTCGATGATCTCCTTGTCGCGGACGGGATCCACCGTGCCGTCGACATGGGTTATATTATCGTCGTCGAAGCAACGCAACACGTGGATAATGGCATCTGTCTCGCGGATATTGGCCAGAAACTTGTTGCCGAGGCCTTCGCCTTTGCTAGCGCCTTTGACCAGTCCGGCGATGTCGACGATCTCCACCGTGGCCGGAACGACGCTTCGCGGATTGCACATCTCGACAAGGCGTGTCAGGCGGTCGTCGGGGACGGTGATGACTCCCACATTAGGCTCTATGGTGCAGAAGGGGAAGTTGGCCGACTGCGCCTTAGCGTTTGACAGACAGTTGAAAAGGGTCGACTTGCCTACATTGGGCAGTCCGACAATACCGCATTGTAATGCCATAATATTTAATGTATGATCTGGTTCGTTACTAAAAAGTTAGGCAAAGGTAGCAAATAATGGCGGCATTTCAAAAAATAGCCTTGTTGCAGATGCGCGGCAGGGGTTATTTGCGGATAAGGGAGCGCAGAGTTGTTCCGATCCCGTTGACCATTGCCATCATCGGTGTCAGCAGGGGGCGTATCTCCGCGTCAGGTCCGGGGGTGAACACGGACAGGGAATGCTTGTTGCAACGGATGTCGATGGTGTCGGGGAGCATCATTGGCTCTCCGTCGAGGTGAACGGCACCGGCCTGACGGCGGCGTATGCGCAGCGAGTCGGCGCGGAAAGTATTGATGAGCATGTTTTTCTCTATGGTGCCGGCCATCAGGTCTATGCCCACGAGCGCGGTTGTCAGCTTATTGCCGTAATGGATTATGGTCACGTCGAGCAGTCCGTCGTTGATCGAGGCATGGGGGGCTATATAGGCGTTGTTGCCATATTGCGAGGCGTTGCAGACGGCGACCACGAAAGCCCTTTCGGTCAGCACCTGGCCGTTGGCTGTGATCTCATATTCCTCAGGCACGTAGTTGCGGTATTCCGAAAACGTCGTGCTCAGATAGGTCATCAGTCCGCGTTGCTTCGACTGAGCGAACTTGTGACCTACGGTGGCATCGAAGCCCATGCCGAATGTGCAGAAGAATTTGCGTCCGTTGGCCTCGCCGTTGTCGCATATCTCGCTGCGTCCGGCGGCTATCACGTCGAGCGACGACCGTATGTCGACCGGAATGTTCAGGTGTCTTGCAAGCCCGTTGCCTGATCCGCAGGGGATTATGCCGAGTGTCACTCCCGTGTTGCAGAGGGCCATGGCCGTTTCGTTGACGGTTCCGTCGCCTCCGGCGGCAATTACAATGTCGTATCCGTGCAGGGCGGCATTGCCGGCAAGCATCGTGGCATCGCCGGCTCCACGGGTCAGAGCCGTGTCGACCGAGATCCCGGCATGGGCGAGATGGTCGGCGACACGCCGGTCAAGCCCCTGTTTGCGGCCTGTCCCGGATATTGGATTGATGATCAACAGTGCTTTTTTCGGTTCCATTGCCCGGCAAAGATACGAAACAATGATTAATTAACAAAACATAACACTCCGAATCCCCGTCACTGACCGAGCCGGAAGTCCATGGCCACGGCATCGAATCTCACATTGCGTCCGGCAAACAGCGAGGGAAGGCTGCCGTCGGCCAGGAGCGTATCTGTGGTTCCGGCTATCAGCCTCCGGTTGCCGGGCATGAGCCACAGGCGCGAGGCCACGGTCAGCGCCGAGGCCACATCGTGGGTGCTCAGCAGAACTGCCGTATTGAAATCGCGTGCCAGCATCCGGAGCAGTTCCATGATCTCCAGACGGCTCGCCACGTCGAGAAACGAGGTCGGCTCGTCGAGGATCATCACCGGTGTGCGCTGCGCGAGGGCACGGGCTATCATCACTTTCTGACGTTCGCCGTCGCTGAGCGTTGCCATGTGGCGACGGGCCAGCGCCTCCACGCCGACGGCTCGGATGCTCTCGTCCACGATCTGCCGGTCGCCGTCGGACAACCGCCCGAAGAACCCGGTGTAGGGTTGGCGGCCAAGCCCCACGGCCTCTCTCACGGTCAAGGCTCCGGCATTGGTGCGATCCGTGTAGACCACGCTCATCCGGCGTGCCACCTCGCCAAGGCTCATTGCCTCCAAAGGGCTGCCACCCACGAGGATCTCGCCGGCCAGGGGGCGCTGCTGACCGGAGATAGTGCGCAGTAGCGTGGACTTTCCGGCTCCGTTGGGACCCAGCAGACAGGTCACCGATCCCTGCGGCAGATAGACGTCGATCCCGGTGGCCACTTCCACGGCCGGTCGCCGTCCATCGCGGTAGCCTATGACGAGCCCCCTGGCCGAGAGTGCCGGGGCGAGAGCCGTATCCTGAATGTCGTCAGTCAAAATAGTGAAGCTTTTTGCGGTTGAGAATAACGTAGATTATCACTGGCACTCCGATCACCGGGGTTATGGCATTGATAGGCACTACCCCACCGCGACCTGCCGCCACGGAGATATAGGCACATAGCAACGCCGTGGCCGCGCCGCAGAGAGCCGTGGCAGGAAGCAGCACGGCATGGTTGGAGGTGCGGAGCATCATCCGGGATATATGGGGCACGATAAGCCCCAGAAAACCGATCGGGCCGCAGAAGGCCGTCACGGCGGCGGTGAGCAATCCAGAGACTATGAGCAGCAGCAGACGCGTGCGGCGCATGTCGATGCCGAGGCTGGCGGCATAACGCTCGCCAAGCAGCATGGCGTTAAGGGGCTTGACGAACAGCATCGCGACTGCCACCACCGGCAGTCCGAAACACACAAACGCCAGCACTCGCCCCGATGAGCCTCCGGCAAAGGAGCCGAGCCCCCATATAGTGAACGAATAGACGCTCTCCTGCGTGGAATAGTAGTTGAGCAGGGAGATCCCCGACGAGGCGAAATAGCCCACAAGGATCCCGACGATAAGCAGCATGGCCGCCGATCGGACCACCCTCGCCATCAGCATGAGAAGTCCCAGCACGACGGCAGCTCCGGCTATGGCTCCGATCACCACATTGAGGTACTGCCCCCACTGCTCGGCCACCATGCCGCCGAATGCGAGCACAACGATAGCCACACCCAGCGATGCCCCGGACGAGATGCCCAGTATCGACGGACCGGCCAGAGGATTGTTGAAGCAGGTCTGCAGCAACAGTCCGGCCACGGCAAGCGACGCTCCGGCCACAGCCGCCGTCAGCATCATAGGCACACGGGTCTCCGTCACGATGACACGCCATGTACCCTTGGCAACGTCGCCGCCGGTCATGGCACCCCACACGTCGGCAGCCGGGATATCTACCGACCCCGTCAGCAGACATCCGGCAGCACACAGCAGAGCGACGGCAGCCATCACCGCCATCGCCATTGCAACTCTCCGCTCGCGCCATTGCTTCATCGCCGGCAAATGTAGCATTTTTTTTCAACACAGCGAAACATGCCGTCGCAAGATTTCACGCAACATTTATGGCCTGACTTCCGTTTTAACGATGTCGAATCATTAACTTTGCCAACACTATGATGTCCGATATAACAATTAGCGCGCTCGCACTGGGTGCCGCCTCACTACTGGGATCGCTGGTCGGATTCTTCTTCCGCCGGATCCCCCATAAGCTCAACGATATCTTCCTCGGCTTCTGCGCCGGAATGATGCTCGGAGCCGCCATCGTATGCCTCATCCTCGAAGGACTCGAGACCGCCGGCAACAGCGGATGGTGGCAAGTGGCCGCCGGAGTCGCTGCCGGGGTGGTCCTGATCAGCTACATCGACATTCTGACACCCCACCTCCATTCGCTGACCGGACTCGGAGAGATGGAAAGCCACCCTGCCGGCAACCGCACCACAGGCAGCGTACTGCTCTTTGTCACCGCCATCGCCATCCACAAATTTCCCGAAGGCATGGCAACAGGCATCACATTCGACGGCCACGACATTGACAACGCATGGGCCGTCACCATCTCCATAGCCCTGCAAAACATCCCAGAAGGCCTTGTTGTGGTCACTCCGCTGCTCCTGATCGGCGTAAGCCGTCTGCGCACCATGATGGTGGCACTCGCCATCGCCGCCATCGAGATTGCCGGAGCCTACACAGGCTATTGCATCGGCGGCATATCCACAGCCCTGCTCCCCTTCCTGCTCGGCCTCGCCGGCGGTGCCATGCTCTACGTCCTCTCCGACGAGATGATACCCGAAACCCACGCCCACGGATTCCAGAAACAAGCCACCTACGCCCTGGTAGCCGGCGTGATGCTCCTGCTGATCATATGCCAGCTCACCGACTGACCCCACCCCCATCCACATCCCTCAGTCACCTTAGTCACCTTAGTCACTTTAGTCACCATGACTAACATGACTAAAGTGAATAACGCGAATAAAATGACTAAAGCACAACCACCCTGTCGGGACTGCCGCATTGGTGATTTGCATCCGGCTTCACTCGCCCCATCCATCAGCCCTGTCGGGGGCTCCCCTGTGGCGCGTCCAGCCTTATCTGGAATGTTTTTTCCTGCGTTTCTTATCAAGCCACGGCAGGACTTTGGAGCGCGAACTACGAGTGTACGACTTGCGTTCCACCTTGCATCCGGATGTCGGTATCAGCGATAGCATCAGGATAACAACTCCTATGAATAAAATCAAGCCCATACTGTAGACTTCTTTTCACAAATATACAAAATAATTAGTTATACGGCAATTCCTGTTAACGGTACATACAAGTTCATCATTTCATCGATAATTCGCATCAACCGATTGTGTCCGGCTTCACTCGCCACATTCATCAGCCCTGTCGGGGGACTCTCCTGTAGGGACTGCGCCATGGCGCGTCCGACCCCGTCCAGCCGTGCAAATAAGTTGATTATCCGGGTGTTATTCTGACATTATCCGGAACGCGGCATGCCGCAGTCCCTACAGGCAACGGGGGAAATGATTACGGCTCCCGTTGCTGATGCTTCCGG